>JAEEGJ010002565.1_pt1 | contig 89328 bp, 68 predicted proteins | sample 8958761 | NCBI WGS metagenome assembly JAEEGJ01 (sample SAMN16246546, study PRJNA631951) | gut metagenome | biome: gut microbiome; feature: rumen; material: RS-attached | host: Bos | place: Iran: Karaj | collected 2018-10
GTTCTTTGCCTGTGTGGTTTTTACGATTTTCAGCCAGTCGAGAGAAGGTCCCTTTGAATTGGCTGATGTCAGTATCTCTATCTGGTCGCCATTCTGGATGATATAATCGTTCGGCACCATTTTGTTGTTGACCTTTGCTCCGACCATCTTGTTGCCGACCGCACTGTGTATGCTGTATGCAAAGTCGATGGGCGTGGAACCTACCGTCAGGTTCTTTACCTCTCCGGAAGGTGTAAAACAGAATACGCTGTCAGAGAACAGGTTCAGGTCATCTTTGAGCAGCATCAGGAATTCTTTGTTGTCCGAGAGATCCTGCTGCCATTCCAGAATCTGGCGAAGCCATGTAAGTTTTTCTTCCTCAGAATCGGGACTGAGCTTGCCTTCGGGGTCTACTTTGTATTTCCAGTGTGCGGCAATACCGTATTCAGCGGTACGGTGCATGTCAAAGGTTCTGATCTGGATCTCGAACGGCTGTCCGCTGTGTGCGATAAGCGTGGTATGAAGGGACTGATACATATTGGGTTTGGGCATAGCTATATAATCCTTGAAACGTCCCGGAATGGGTTTGTACATTTCATGGATCACGCCCAGAGCCGCATAACAGTCCTTTATATCGTTTACTATGATCCTGACTGCAAACAGGTCATATACCTGGTCAAGGGTTTTGTTCTGTGTAACCATCTTTTTGTAAATGCTGAACAGATGCTTTACACGTCCGTTCACCTTGGCTTCGATGTTTGCTTCTTTTATATGATTGCTTACTTCTTCAGTGATCTCTTTGATGAAATCCTGCTGTTCTGCAAGCTTTTTGGATACGTTTTCCGAGAGCTCCTTATAGACATTGGGCTCTATGTACTGAAGAGACAGATCATCAAGCTCTATTTTGATCTTGGATATACCGAGCCTCTGTGCTATGGGCGCATAGATATCCATTGTCTCCCTGGCTTTTTCATACTGCTTGTGGGGAGGCTGGTATTTTAATGTCCTCATATTGTGCAGGCGGTCTGCAAGCTTTATAAGAATAACTCTGATATCCTTTGCCATGGCCAGGAACATCTTGCGGAGGTTCTCGGCCTGCAGTTCAACCTTATCCGCGGAATAATTGAGTTTGGTGAGCTTTGTAACACCGTCAACGAGCAGCGCTATCTCCTCTCCGAACATCTCAACGATCTGTTCGTAGGTGCAGCTCGTGTCCTCCACGACATCGTGCAGCAGCCCCGCCGCGATACTCTCGATGTCCAGTTCGAGATCGGCCAGTATTATCGCAACACAAATAGGGTGAATTATATACGGTTCACCCGATTTGCGCTTCTGGTCCTTATGCGCCTCATATGCGACCTTATAGGCCTTCTCGATAACGTCGATACCGCTGACCGCATGGTACTGTTTAATCCTGTTGATCAGGATGTCATGCAGCTCGTCCGGATCGGTAAAATCCGCCGGGATCCCGGTGCCGACGGCTCTGTCCTTTTCACTCATAACATCACCTGCCCGCGTAATGCCAAATTATCATACTGATAACTAATTATTTTACAGCCAAATCGCATATGTGTCAAATAAATGCTTATGTGCGACCGTTTTCGTACAAAAATCGTCAAAAACGGGTTTTTATTAATATTTTCATTTTTTCGAGGGTTAAATATTGACTATTCATGGACAAAATACTAAAATATGCATTAAACAGCAAGGGGTTTATTGCTGAAAGGTATAGTGTAAAGGAGCATACAGTATGAAAATGAAATTTAAGACAGCATATTTGCTGGCGGGATGCGTTCCCATGATCCTCGTAGGTCTGCTCATTTTTATGATCAGCGTCAATAAGACAAGCACAGGTCTTTCCGACTCGAGAAAAGCCACTCTCAAGAGTGTCAGCTACTCACTGAAGGAATACTTCCAGTACGATGTTATAGCAAACGGCTATGTCGATTACGAAGAGTACGCCGATCACGCTTATGTCAACAACCTTAAGTCGGAAGACATTGAGATGACACTGTTTGAGAACGATACACGTCTTCTCACATCGATCAAGAATTCCGACGGTACTTACTTCGAAGGCACCAAAGCCGGAGCCGAGATCTACGCGGCAGTCAAATCAGGAAAGGATTATTACGCCGAGAACGTTACGATAGGCGGCAAGCTTTACGCGGTTTATTACACTCCCATTTATTCGGATGCCGCTCAGAAGAATTTCTGGGGCATGGCATTCTCGGGTATCCCGATGTCGGTTGCCCAGATAACGACCAATTCGATCAGGAATTCGGTCATCATCGTGCTTATCGTCAGCGTTCTCGTGATCGGTGTTCTGCTCTTCCTGCTCTCGAACATGTTTGAAAAGGTTCTCGTCAATATGGTTCACAATATCAACGAACTGGCTGACGGAGATCTCACGAACAAGCAGATCCTCAATACCGTATGCCGCGAGTTCAGCGAGATAAACAGCGCCATCGACAATACGCAGAAAAAGCTGCAGTCCACCGTCGGTTCGATCCGTGGAACTTATGAGCAGCTCAACACCACCGTCGGCGAGGTCGATTCCCTCTCCAACGACAGCGCGAACGGCATCAAACAGTCTGCCGAGCTCGTAAACGAGATGTCCAAGACCGCGGTCAGCATGGCGGACAATGTACAGAACGTCAACTCCGCCGTTATCGACATGGGTAATTCGATCGAGTCCATTTCGAGCAGTTCCGCTCTCGCCAGCGACCGCGCGAAGCAGATGAAGTCGGTCAATGACGAAGCTCTTAAGAATATCAAGAGCGTTTACTCGAGCAACGAGAAGTCCGTTAATGCCATCCTTAACATCAACGAGCAGACAAAGGCTTCGGCAGATGCGGTCAACAACATTAAATCGGCTGCCGACGTTATCGCAAGCATTGCGGGCCAGACCAATCTGCTGGCGCTCAACGCTTCGATCGAGGCCGCCAGAGCCGGTGAGTCCGGACGCGGTTTCGCGGTTGTTGCGGAAAATATCAGAGAGCTGGCCGAACAGAGTAATCTCTCCGCCCAGGATATCAGAAAGTCCGTAGAGGATGTGGTTGTTAAGGTCGAGAGCTGCGCGGATATGGCGAACGAAGCCAAGGATATGATGATCGCGCAGCAGGAACTCGTAAAGAATGTTTCCGACAATATGGAGGAATTCAGCGCTTCCGTTTCGGAGGTCGTTTCCGGCATTACGAATGTTTCGACTGAGGCCGAGGCCCTCAATAAGGTTAAGGAATCCATCCTCAACAACGTTTCCGACCTCTCCGCCATCTCCGAAGAGAATGCGGCGTCGTCGCAGGAAGTTTCGACCAACATCGACAATATCTCGGACAACGTCACCAATACCAAGAACGAGTCTTCCAAGATGCGCGAGATGGCCGAAGAGCTCAACGATCAGCTCAGATATTTCAAGTAAAATAAAGGTGACAGGCACCGTTCGATAGAAGACAATGGGGACGGTTCTTCTGTCTGACGAAACATCAGACAGAAGAACCGTCCCCTTGTCTTCATATCTTTTCTCTTATAGCTTACTCTTCATAGCCTGCGAGTTCTTTCAGCTGCAGAGCCGCGTAGTACTCATACTTGGGCTTCAACTCGGTGTCGAAAGGAAGCGGATTGTATTCGCTTCTCCATGACAGCGAATCCGTAACACCCCAGAATGTAAATGCATCCATGTTCAGGGTTCCGTTATCCACTCTCTCAAACAGACCGTTTACCAGAGTGTAGCAGAACTTACCCTGTGCCCTTAAGTTCTCGTCCGTAGTGGGCTTCGGATGCTGCCATCTGCCGAGCTGGATATCAACCTCGGTAAGCTGAACCTTCAAACCTGTAGCGGCGATAGCATCCACGAGTCTGAAATACTGCACCAGATTGTCCTCGGTGTACAGATGTGCCTGGAATCCCAGACCGTCGATCAGGTATCTGCCGGTATCATCCTTGAGCGTATCAACGAAATTAAGGAGCGTCTGAGTCTTCATCTGCTCATTGTAGTCGTTGTAATAAAGATCGATGCTCTCGGGCGCGTACTTATCCGCAAAATAGAACGCATACCACAGATAATCGTCGCCGATGATCTTAGTCCAGTTGTTCTGGCGGATCGTGCCGTCCTCCATCCATGCCTCGTTTACAACATCATAAGCATAGAACAGATCGATGTATCCGAGCGCCTCAAGCTGCTCAAATACCTGCTTGATGTAGCTCTCCATACGGGCGAGCATCGTATCGCGGTCAACAAAATCTCCCGAGTTCTCAAAGCCTTCTTTAAATATCCAGTTAGGTGTCTGGCTGTACCATACAAGCGTATGTCCGCGCATCGAAAGACCGTTTTCTTTGGCGTAATCCATGATCTTCAGTGCTTCCGCATTAAATTCAACAACCAGTTCGCCCGTTTCCTTACTCTTGTTCCTGTTGAAGATATAGTCGGGCTTCATAGCATTCTCACAGGTAAGGCTGCTGAAATTCTCGGTAATAATCTTGCTTATGGCAGGTCTGTCGATCATCTGCCCGGAAATGCAGGTACCGATCTTCATGCCGTGCTGCGCGAAAACATCCTTGAGGCAATAATCGTCAGGATTAATGGGCTCTTTTGTGGGTTCGGGCTCCGGTGTGGCGGTAGGAGCCTCGGTAGGAGCCTTCGTGGGTTCCGCTGCCTGTGTCACAGCCTGTGTGGGCTCCGTAGTCTGTTTTGTGTCATTTCCTTTTTTGCAGCCCGCCACGGATAAAACCATGACTGCGGCAAGCAGGAGTGCAAGTAATCTCTTCATTTGCATACCATCCTTTTCATATTTTTCATCCCCTGAAAAACCCGGCAGGCCTCACGGCTTACCGGGCTTTCGTTTTATTATTTTAATATCGTCCGTTCGTTCGCACTACGCAAAAAAAGGTCAGATGTTGTGAAATGTTGCTATAACCGAAAAAAAAAGGCGCAAACTCTCGATCAAACAGTTTACGCCTTAGCGGAGTGGGTGGGATTCGAACCCACGAGACGTTGCCGCCTACCTGATTTCGAGTCAGGGCCGTTATGACCACTTCGATACCACTCCAAAACATATATCAGCTGCGATCGGTCATGTCGGTCGGTATGCTCGACTCACAGCCACAAACGTGATTATATTACAGTGCGGACAAATTTGCAAGCAAAATTTCCAAACCTGCGGAATCCGCGATATCACCGGTCTTTATAAGGTTCTCCGTCTCCGTGCAGAGCTCGATCGCCTTAAGGATTTTTGCCGATGAAAAATCCTTAAGCTTAGCTTTTTCTTTCTTAAAGAGCCAGTCGGGCATCTTAAGGTTCGAAGCCGCCTCGTTCACCGATCTGCCTCTGTTGATCTCATCGCGTATACCGAGCAGCTTAAGATAGCGTGCAACGATAAATCTCAGTATGCCGAGCGGCTGTTCCCGAAGGCTGATCAGATCGTGATATATCTTCAGCGCGTCCTTAAAGCTCCCGCTCATCAGACTGTCAACGATATCAAATATCTTATTCTCGATCTGCATAGAGCAGATAGCGTCTATATCGGCTCGTTTCACGGTATCGGCGTCCCCCGTGTAATCGATCAGTTTGTCGAGCTCGGTCGAGACATTATAGAGGTCTTGGCCCACACCGTTCACAAAATATGTGCAGTCATCACGTGATATGCGTTTGCCGGCCTTGCCGAGATACCCTGCGCAGAATTCGATCGCCTGGTCGGGTGTGGGAGTCGTAAACTCACAGACATAACCGCCCTCTTTGATCGCTTTGTAGAGCTTTGTCTTTTTATCCGCCGAATGCTCGATGAGTATCAGCACGGTTGAATCGGGTATCTGCGGTATAAATGCGTCGAAACCCGAATCGCCGCCGAACAGACCCGAATTCTCAACGATGATCAGGCGTCTGTCGGCAAAAAACGGAAGCGTCTGACATATCTCCTTCAGTTCGTTCACATCATATCCCGAACTGCCGTCAAATGCGGTAAAATTGACATCCGAGCCGTCATCGCCGAGAACTCCCTTTTTGAGCGATGCCACGCAGCGTCTCAGCAGATAGAACTCGTCACCGTACAGCAGATAGACTCTTTTGTACTTACCACTTACTATGTCCGCCTTGATATTCTTCATTGAAGCCTATCCTCTCTCCGAGCTTAACAACCGTTTCGATGCCCTCACGTGAATTGGCGATCAGGTCCTCATCGGGCGTATAACAGTCCTTTTTGAGCAGCAGCACGATCGTGGAGCCGCCGAACTCAAAACGGCCCTTTTCCGTGCCGCGCTTAACCGCGCGCGCTCCGTGCAGGTTCACGATCCTGCCCACGCACATCGCACCGATCTCCATCTGCACGAAACGTCCGAAATGCAGCGAATCGATCACCGTGTACTCTCTCTGGTTCTCGCGGAAAACACGTATCCTCTCGGTCGCCGTGGGACTGACCGTATGCAGCACACCGGGGATGAATACATTCTCGCCCTTATGTCCGTCATCCGGATAGCAATAATGATGATAATCGTCCGCAGTAAGACGTAGCACCACTGCCCAGCCGCCCGCGAACTCTTCTGCCAGCTCATCGTTTCTTAAGAGTGAGGGAACCGTATAATCCGTGCCCTTGATGCTGAGGACCAGATCGTCATTTATCTCTGCAACGGTCACTTTTCCGTCACAGGGTGAAGCCAGCAGCCTGTGATCGCGTTCGATCGGGCGCTTTCCGCTCTTCAGCTCCCTGATAAAGAAATCGTTAAATGAAGGGTATCTGCAGGGTACGCAGTCCCTGAGGCTGATATTGTTGTTTTTTACAAAACGGTCGATCATCAGAGTCGATACCGGACTCTTTAAGAAAGCGCGGACCAGGTTTGAAAAAGCAGGCCTGATCAGAATGTTCAGAGCCAGTCTGCCCGGTACCGTATCATACGCAAATTCAAGAAATCCGGAGGGTGTAGCGTCTCCGGATATCACATTGCCTTTTCTGTCTTTATAGATTACGTCACTCATGAAATAATACTCCTATCGCCGGTCAAAGCTTTATAAAGCATACACCGACAAATACGGCTATGGCCGCCAGCGCAACGGGGATAAGCTTCTTGCCGTGAACCTTCGGCATCTTGAAATCCAGCAGGAACAGGAACGCGGTAAGCGCCTCCGAAGCGAGCATGATGATCACAAAAGTCATGCCGCTGACAAAATATCTGGTAAGGAAACAAAGCGGCAGTATCCATGTAACATTGGTAACAGGCAGTCCCCTGTAATAGGCGCGGAGCTTGTTGCCCTCGTTTTTCTGTCTGTCCTCCTCGGAAACGTTAAAGAACGCAAGCCTGATAACGGCCGCGAGCATCAGGCATACACCGAGCACAAACGCGACCCTGTGGAGCGCGGTGCCGTCGGGCAGCTGATATTTTGCGATGTAATAATAAACGATCGCGGGCTGTACGCCGAAGCTTACACAGTCACAGAGCGAATCGATCTGTATGCCGAACTTCCTCTCGGTCTCGCTGCGATCCTTTTTGGTACGTGATACAGGTCCGTCGAGCATGTCGCAAAGGCCCGAAAACATCATGAAAAAGATGCCTGTCTTGAGTTCGCCCATCGAACAGAAATACATGCCGAGTCCTGCGGAAACCACGCTCAGATAAGTGATGATGACTGTGTAATTATAAAAACCGATCATAAATATGCCTCCAAATCCGTAACCCTTAAAATTATAAAATAATACTTTCGGAATGTAAAGCACATATCAATAACGGCCGCATCGATTTTATCTGACCGGTCCGGTTCTCCGCTTACCGTACTCTTCGACAGTGAGTCCTCCGTCATAGCCTATCAGTACGGCTCCCGAATCCGCGGTGCAGTATATATCGCTGTTCACGGCCGTAAGCCGCTCAAGTGTCAGCGGGTGCGGATGACCGTAGGTGTTGTATTTATAGCAGGAAATAACGGTTATCGCAGGCCGCGCGGCTTTAAGCATATCCGCGGACGACGAATACCTCGAACCGTGATGCGCGCATTTGAGGACTGTCAAAGGTCCGATGTCTCTTAGCCTGCCGGTATACAGTTTTTCGCTCTCAAATCCCGAATCACCGGTGAGCAGCAGCTTGAAATCATGGTATCTAAGCAAAGCGACTACGGAACCCGAATTTATATCAGAATACCTGTAATCCGCCTCGGGGGCAACGATCTGTACATACAGCCCTGTATTGTCCTTACCGGCCACGCTGTCCTTACCCATTTCATCGTATGACCGCTCTGATCTATCTTTAGACAACGCATCACCACAAAGCATTTCACCTGCGTGCACGTACCGCACGCTTACCTGCTTTTCCCGTGCCAGCTTAAGCAGTTCATGCTCCGGATCGATATTCACACCGACGCATAACTCTCCGATCTGCGGATAGTCGGACTCGAGCATCTCCTTTACCGCGCTGATATGATCCTTGTCCGTATGAGAGATGATCACATGGTCTATCTTTGTGATGCCCCGGGATTTCAGAAAAGGTATGACCCTGTATCTGCCGACATCGGTGACATTGCTCGAACCGGCGTCCATCAGGATACTCACGCCGTCCGCCTCCGCGTATATAGCGTCTCCCTGCCCCACGTCCAGAAACGCAGCAAAAAGCCCTGTATCCGCAGGCCTGACAAATATTACCACGCAGCCTGCCAGCATCAGCAGCAAAGGCAGATTCTTCCTTTTCTCATGCGGTCTTTTCTCTTTTTTCAGATACGGCCTGCGGCAGATAATAAGCAAAAACAGGGCCAGAGCAGAATAATAGGCTGTTACGGCCGCAGCATGCGGCATACCGACCACAGGCCTGATATAAGGCATGCTCCTCTCCTTTTCGCATATCTCCGTGTACAGACGCAGTATGTAATACACAGGCCCCGCGACAGGACCAAAACCGGTCGCTGCCGCTAAGTACCCCGCGGGGAGCAGGATCGACATCATCGGAAGTATCAGGATATTGACCGCGACCGACAGCAGATTTACGCAGAAATATGACGAGACGACTGCGGGCAGCGTGAGCAGCCAGACAAAAGAACTCATGATCAGAGACCTCGCGATCACATGCTTTATATTCCAGACGCGCACGACCTCTCCCGCCGTAAATATGCCGAGCACCGCGAGAAATGACAGTCTGAAACCGGGGTCATAGATGTACAGCGGCTGAATGAGCAGCAGGATGACAGCAGCGGCTCCTGCGGTGTTGAGCATATCGTATCTCCGGCCCATCAGCCTCCCCGCCAGCATGACCGTCAGCATGATGACCGCGCGCGATGTCGATACCGACCCGCCCGTAAGAGACAGAAAACAGTACATGATAAACAGAGTGACTGCCGCTGAAAGCCGCATGCGTGAAGTAAGCTTAATGAGAAGTCTGTATATGCCGAGTCCCAGCAGCGAGACATGCAGTGAAGAGATTGAGAGTATATGGGCTATACCGCCATCGGAATACAGATCCTTGAGATCGCTCTCGAGCATCCCGCGGTCACCCGTAAGTATCGAATTTAAGACAGAACCTTCCTGTTCGGGAAGTATCCTGAAGATATTGTCGGACAGAAATGTCCTGATGTGATACAAAAATGCGCCGATCCGATGCCCTCCTCCGGGCCTTACAGCGGCCCCTGCGGCGCTGAATCCGGCGTCCAGCCGTCTGATGCGGTAATACATATCAGAATCGAACTGACCGGGATTTGTGGCCTTTTCAAAGGGATAGGCGCGTCCTTTCGCGATAACGGTATCACCCGGTTCGGGCTGTATGCCGGTATCCGATGAGACACTTAAGAGTATGCCGTCCGCAGCGTAGGTCCTGCCGCGAATCTTAACAGCCGCGTCACGCAGGGTAATACGGTATCCGTCGGGCCTCACCGAGATATAGTCTGCCGTTCCCGCGACCTGCGCGTCCGTGCCTTTTGCGAGTACTGATTTCAGTTCGCTCTCCCGGCCCTCCTCGCGCATCCTCATAAACCCGGATACGGCAAACACAAACGTCAGCAGCCATACAGTCGTCAGATATATCCTGCCTTTAGGCTTTGCCCTGACGATATGTATCAGCCCCGCAGCAAATGCCGCGATCGCCGCGACCGTCAGAAATCCGGTTGATCTGCCGTCTCCGCCGTAAAAAATGACATATCCTCCGGCAGCCGCACCGGTCACGGCCGCAACGCCCCATAACGCGCACGGCCTGCATAAAATCTTATCCAGATCAATCACCGGCTTCGCCCGCCCTTTCGGTATCGGTCAGATCAGGCCTGCGCTCGAGAAATCCGTCTATCGGCACGCTGCCGTAGGTTTTTACAGAAGCCGAATCAACCGTGATCCTGACCTTATTGACGGATGAAAGCTCCGTAAGCGTATTGACCAGGCTGTAGACACTGACTTCATCGGTTATTCCCTCAACGCCGTTTAGGAACTCCTCCGACAGATCAAGATAACAGATGCCGTCTCTGACCAGGATCTTGTTGACTTTTGTATCCGCGGGCAGGGTGGCCATGTACTCGGTTGTCTCGAATCCGGGTCCTCCTATCAGCTGTTCGAGCGCCAGCTCCTCCTGCGACCTGGTGCCGTTGCTCTCCACCAGGAGTCTCACGGACGAGAGCGTATTGCCTTCTCCGGTCGCATAGAAAACAGTTAGCAGCACGGTCTGCCTGAATGAGACCTCGGCGCCCGTATTGTCGATAAAATCCTCGCCGGTCATGGTCCCGGCCATCATATCTCCGTTAAGAACGAGGGGCTGTGAATTGATCAGGAATTCCACACCGTCGATACCCTCGAGACCGCACAGGGTTTTTACGATACCGGCCCTGCAGAGTATCTCCTGCAGCGGCTCCATCGACGAGTAGGACTCGGAAAAATCCAGCACGAGTTCTCCCTCATGCGCAAAATAAAACCTCTGTATATCGACCGTTTCGGGAACGATCGAATTATAGACATTGCTGTCGGGCGCGCTCTTGAGGCGGTCAAGTATCTCATGGACCAGCGCCTCGATGTCCTGCGCCTTCGGAACATAGTATTCCCATGTCAGCTTTGAAAAGCCGATATCCGTCCGGTATATTCGAACCGAACCCTCGGGAATGTCTTCGCCGTCCCTAAGGCCGCAGGCCCCGAGCAGCATTATCGCCAGCATCGCGATAAAAGCGCGCAAAAGCCTGTTATATAGCTTTTTCATTTAAACCTCCGGTATATAGCTTAAAGGGATCTTGATCATAAAGGTCGAGCCCTCACCCTCGGTGCTCTCTACCTTGATCGATCCGTGATGCATCTTAACCACGCTCTTGGTGATCGCCAGTCCGAGTCCCGTACCGCCCGTCTGCCTCGAACGCATCTTATCGACACGGTAGAAACGTTCGAAGATGCGGTCCAGCGCGGCCTTCGGGATACCGATACCGGTATCGGTCACGGTGATCATAAAGAATTTGTGGTCGGCGTTCAGCGAAATGGTCACCGAGCCGCCTTCTTTGTTGTATTTGATGCCGTTCTCGACGAGATTGGTTATCGCCAGGATAAGCTTAACCTCATCCACCTCGGCCAGTACCTCCCGGTATGACTCATAGATGATCTCAACATCCGCAGCCTGCGCGATCGGCTTAATCCTGCGGACAACCAGGTCGAGCAGCTCGTTGATATTGACGGACGCGATATGCATGTCTCCGGATTTCCTGTCCAGCTTAACCAGAGCCAGCAGGTCGTTGATTATCTTATTCTCGCGGTCAACCTCCGCATTGATGTCGGTCATGAACTCACGGTACAGCTCCACGGGCGCGTCCGGCTGCTCTATCAGCGAATCCGACAGCACCTTCATCGAAGTAAGCGGAGTTTTCAGCTCATGGGAAACGTTTGAAACGAACTCCTGACGGGACTCTTCGATGGAAGCCATACGTCCGAGCATCTTGTTGTAGGAATCGGATATATCGTCCATTTCCGAGAAACCGCTGATATGCATCTCCTCATCGGGATTGCCGTCGTATGTATCGTTGAGCGACTGGCTGATCTTAACCAGAGGCCGCGTTATGCCCTTTGCGGCGAATATGCCGAGTACCAGTACCAGCAGGCCCAGTATTGCCCCCGTAAATATCTGGATATTGCGCAGCCTGATGCTGGACGCAGCGCAGTCCCTGATTGAAAACGATATGATAAGCACACCCTGCACGGTAGTGTTCACGGAATAATTGGCTGTATTCTGAGCCGGAGCGTTGGTCGAGAGCATGGAGATATCGCGGATCGGGAGGCACAGCTCTATGCGGTCCTCACTCCTGTCGCGGTATTCGTTCGAATTGCCTTTCAGGGCTCCGATCGCTTCTGACGAAACGATGGTCTTGCCCTCTTCGAAATGATATGAATCATAGATGACCGTAAGTCGAGAATTGGTAACGATGATCCTGCCGTCGTAAAGAGACGATACGAGCTCCAGCTCCTTGTTGATGTCCGTGGACTGCGCAGGATACGCGGTATAGACATTATTGACCATCTTTGTGATCAGTTTGTCCGCGTAATCCATGACCTGCATCGTCCTCGACTCAACAGCCAGTCTCTTCGAGGCAACAAAAGAAACAATGCTTACAATGCAGCCGATAGCGCAGGTAACGGCCGCAACGATCAGAAACACGCGCAGGCGCATGCTCCTGAAGAAATTCTTTATTCTGGTCTTAGTGATGGAAGTAGTATCCGATACCCCATTTGGTGTGAACATATTCAGGCTCTCCGGGCTTCTTTTCTATTTTTTCGCGGAGGCGTCGCACGTGAACATCCACGGTCCTCTCATCACCGGGATAGTCGCTCTTCCAGACTATGGAAAGCAGCTCCTCCCTGCTGTAAACTCTGTCGGGATTGAAAACAAGCAGTTCGAGCAGATCGAACTCCTTTGCGGTAAGGTTGATCTCCTCGCCGGCGATCACTACCCTTCTGGAGACTGTATCCAGCATCAGGTCGCCGTATTGAACGGTCTTGGGCTTTGTTTCCTCGCGTTCGGTCTTGCTGCTCCTCCTGATGATGGCCTTTATCCTGGCTTTTACCTCGAGGATGTTGAACGGCTTTGTGATATAATCGTCCGCTCCGTATTCGAGACCCATGATCTTATCGATGTCGTCCGTTTTTGCGGTGAGCATGATGATCGGAATGTCCGAGAACTCCCTGACAGCCTGGCAGACCTCATATCCCGACATGACCGGGAGCATTACATCGAGAAGGATCACCGAATAATCGTTTTTCCTGATCAGCCCGAGCGCCTCTCCTCCGTCATACGCGCAGTCGACTTCGTAGCCCTCCTGCTCCAGACTGAAACGCAGACCCTTTACGATCAGCTTTTCGTCATCAACAACCAAAACCCTCTTAGACATAAAACACCTCTGCTCTTCCCTGTAATTCCCTGTTATTCAACGCCGGTCCCTGCCGCAGTATCACCGGCGCATATCCGGTCTCTGATCCTGCCGAAAACACCCTCTTTGATCCCCGGCACGAGCATGATATCCTCAATGCACGAAAAATCTCCGTTAGCCTCCCTGAAAGCAACTATCGCTGCCGCTTTGGAATCCCCGATGCCCGGCAATGTCTTGAGTTCATCAATGCCGGCCTTATTGATATCTACGGGCTTTTCTTCAAAGAAATCATCTGCGAAATGATCAATCAGACTATCGTCAGGTCCGTGTATGGCATCCGACAACGCAATCTCATCTTGCGTTATCGTCCCATCCGCCGTATCTGCCGCCGTGATCACCGGTCCGTCCGTCACTGCGGGCTCCTCTGAGGGCGCTCCGCGAGAAGCAGCGGTACCGTCCCTGCTGTAGACGGTCACGGCTTGGTCGGAGCGAAACCACATCGCGTACGATACTCCGGCGAGCAGCATCAAAGCTGCCCCGACAGCCTTCAAAATGCCCGAATAATCCCGTTTTTTCAGAAAAACACCTCCTTAAATATAAAATAAAATCCCTGATATTGCAATACTTGGGCTATCCTTTTATAATTATAAAATGCAAAGCAATAATACCGAATACAGAGGGTTTGATATGACTGTCAAAGAAAAAGCCAAAAAGATGAAACAGGTGAGCCCGCTGCTCGCCGCTTCCCCGATCAGAGAGAGAAACTATGCGCTGAGTCTTATCGCAGAGTCTCTGAGAAACCATGCAGGTGAGATATTTGCCGCCAACAAAGCCGATATCAGGGCCGCCCAAAACCTCGGCCTGGCCGAGCCCGTCATTAAGCGCATGACATTTAACGAGTCAAAGCTCAACTCCGCTCTCGACGGCATATTCGGCCTGATCGAGCTGCCCGATCCCGTAGGCAGGCAGCTCCTCCACAGACAGCTCGACAGCGATCTGGAGCTCTACCGCATAACATGCCCGATAGGCGTTATAGGCGTCATTTTTGAGGCACGTCCCGATGCGCTGGTGCAGATTTCCTCTCTCTGCATAAAGAGCGGAAACTGCGCGCTCTTAAAGAGCGGTCACGAGACCGTCGAGACCAACCGCATCCTGTTTAACATCATCAATACCGCAGTCATTAAGTCAGGCCTCCCCGAAGGCTGTCTCGTGCATGCGGAGGAGCGCTCCGAGATCAGCGAGCTGCTCGAGTGTGACGAGAGCGTGGATCTGATCATCCCGAGAGGCTCGAACTCCTTTGTCAGATACATCATGGACAACACCAGGATCCCCGTAATGGGTCATTCCGACGGTGTGTGCCATATCTATGTGAGCAGGAACGCAAATACAGAAAAGGCCATTAAGATCATTACGGACGCAAAGACTCAGTACGTGGCTGTGTGCAATGCCGTAGAGAGTGTGCTCATAGACGAGTCGATAAAAGACAGCTTCATGCCGCAGCTGGAAAAAGCCATGGCGGATGCGCATGTAGAGCTGATCAAAGAGCCTGCTGACCCCCATACCGAGTACCTCGACTACAAGCTCTCGGTATATACCGTAAAGGATCTCGATGCGGCGATCGGGCATATCAACCTCTACGGTTCACATCACACTGACTGCATCATCACCGAGGATGACGAGGAAACCGAGAAGTTCATGCAGCTCGTTGATTCGGCAAATGTATACAGAAACTGCTCCACCAGATTTGCGGACGGATTCAGATACGGATTCGGAGCAGAGGTCGGTATCAGTACCGGCAAACTCCATGCCAGAGGTCCTGTGGGACTCGAGGGTCTGGTGACCTACAAGTACAGGCTGTACGGAAACGGGCACATCGTCGCGGATTACGCCGAAGGCCGTAGAATGTTTGATTTTAAAGATATGTAAGTTGATCACGGAGTTCCCGAAAGGGAACTCCGCTTTTTTTATATATTATTTCTCTTTGTTGAGTTTTTCGAGCAGCTGCTGGATATACTCTATCCTGCCCGAATGATAAGCTATTCTTTCATCCTTCTGAGTGCCCTGATAAATGCGTCTGGCATTCTCGCGGGCCATGACCTCTTTAGCCAGGTCATCATTCAAACACTTGATAATATCAGTCATCTTACGCCTCCAATACTATATCGGTATTATAGTGCGTATTTTTCTCAAAGTCAAAGACAGTTTTTCCGACGCGTATCATTTTTTCTCGCGCCAGATCGTGCCAACCTGTGTCTCATCGATCTTTCTGACATTCTCGATGATACGTGCTTTCTCGGTCTCCTTGTTCCTGCTCCAGAGATATGAGAAATGCAGCTCCGTGCCCTGTTTTATGCGCTTGAGGTTCTCCAGATGCTTCAGCAGCATAACGGCGGTCGCGACCAGAATGATGACCGCTCCGAGCGCATTCCCCGACATAATGCCGTAAACGGCCGGGTACGCGACAGAAGCCGTGATCGGAACCACGCAGATATAGTCGATCACGATAGCGAGCACGAGCTCGATAAAGAGCATGATCAGAAATACCTTCCAATTAAACGCGAGTATCATGCCGCCGAGGCATGCCAGTCCTTTTCCGCCCTTAAACCCCATGTAGAACGGGAACATATGCCCTATGATGCAGGCAACGCCCGTAACGCTGTAGATAAACGATATCTCGGGGAACAGCGCGGCCATGATGCCTATGATCGCGAATGCTTTCAGGATATCGAACACGATGCATATCGCTCCGACAACCTTGCCCATCGTGATGACCGCATTGGACCCGCCCGCGTTGCGCGAGCCTGACTTTCTGATGTCAAATCCTTTCATCTTGGCGATGATATATGACGGATTGATGCAGCCTACGAGATATCCGGCTATTATACTGACAATAACGGCAAAAACAATCTTCATAAAAATCTCCTTTTCATTCAGTCGTTGTCAAGAAGCTGTCCGTTAACACTCGCATTCTCGTCTTCGTCAAAAGGAATGATCAGGTATCTTGTATCGTTGATATACTCCGCTCTTACCAGTCCGGCCTTTTCTTCGGGTACGGTAAGCACAACGGAATATCTTGAAAGTGACGAACCCGTTACGTCGTCGAGCTTATTCCGAAGCTCGATGACCTCTTTTACGAGCTCCTTCTCGCGCTTAACAGGCTCATTAGCCTTGAGCGCCCTCGAATCGACCAGATTGGCTATCTCGGGCATCTCATCCGCAAATTCGTTGAGCATGGTCTTTTTGATGTAAGCGCCCTGCTCCTCGTCGATGTTGTTCTCTTCGATGACCTCATCGATGATGTCTGCGGAAAGCACGATGGGTGCCGTAAGCGGGATACCCTCTTTTTCGGCCTCATCGGTCTTGAGCTTGAAGCTCTCCTCGATGTCGAGCAGCACCTCCTCAGCCTTATCCTCATCCTTATAAGCCTTGTTCACGATCTGTTTCATGGTCTCGCGCTGCTCATAGGCGGTACGGCGGCAGGCACAGCCGAGCACATCCTCAACAAACTCCGGATGCGCGTTCTTGGGATCCCTGATAAAATAATCAACCTTATGGATGTCGGCACTTCTGTCATCAAACGCGGGGAACATGAATCCGAGGTCGGGTGCGCCCACAACCCAGTCCCTGATCCGCGCGCCGATCCTGTTCTCATCCTGACGATAACCCAGTGCGGGCTTTGACAGCTCCACGGGACAGACTGATACCAGGATATATTCAAATACCTCTTCGGACTCGTCGAGCTCGAGATTGTCCGAAGTTTTCTTCATAACGTCATATGAATCGTGGAATACGATAATGATAAAATTGCCCGTATATGCGTATTTCTCGATAATGTCCGCATACAGACGGTCGAGGAGCTCCTCTTCCTTCAGCCCGCTCTTTTTGAGCTGCATGAAGAACTCCTGCCTGCCGCCGGTCTCCTCCTCGTCGGAAGGAAAATCGAGCTCGAGTATATTGTTGCCGACATTGCCGGACATGGTCTTTTTGGCTATCTCGAGATACTTATAGAACTCCTCCTCCGAAAGCCCGTAAAAGCTCTCGTTGAACTTAACCACTATGTTTCTGTTGCAATCCACATAACATCCCGAAACCCGGTCGATCGAAGTATTCTTCGTAAATCTCCTGCGGATCTCGAGTACATCTTTTTTGTTCATAACAGTTCCTTACCTTACTTCTTTCATTTGGCGCCTGAAGCCCATAAAATCCTTAAGGGCTTTGATGCCGATCTTAACGATCTTTTTGATGTTGATCGAATTTTTGCCTCCCTGACGGGGCTTGAAGGTGATCTCCCTGAAAGTAAGCTTTTCATGATAATACGAGAAAAACGTAGTCATCATGATATTCGGGAGATTATAATTGGACGGCAGCCTGTCAATGTATTTGGCTACCAGATCCTTTTTCATGAGTCTGAAGGGCGCGTTCGCGTCCTTAACCTTAACGCCGAAAATAAACCTTAAAAGAAGGCATACAACATTCTCGACAAACTTGCGCGAGCGTCCGTCACCCCTGACCGTGCGGTTGCCTATGATCGCGTCGTACCTGTCCTTCAGCTGCCAGAAAGCGTCGAACTCCGCCGGGTCCGTCTGACCGTCGGAATCCGTCTGGAATATCCAGTCGGCGCCCTTGTTTATCGCGAACTTATAGCCGTAGATAACGGTCGAACCGTGTCCGCCGTTAAGCTTTGTAAGCGCTGTAAGCTGAGGCTTCGTCTCGGCCATGGCTGTCAGGATATCGTAGGTCTCGTCGGTACTGCCGTCGTTGATCACGACCAGCCTGGAATCGGTACCGTACTTCTCGACTATCGGATACCACTCGCTGACGGTACGTATGATATTGTCTTTTTCATTATACGCCGGAATAACTATATACAGCTTATCCATACCACCCCTCCTGTACTTAAACCAATCCCCGCTCATACAAGCGGGGATCTGTAAGAACACTATAAATTTTACTTTTATTCCGTGCCCGTGTCAACCTCTCATTCAATCCGGGCGTCGGTGAGGGTCGCGTACTGCGCGCCGTCTTCTTCGTAGGTTTCGAACACGCCGACTACTTTGATCGACTGACCGCCTTCGGGGTACTCGGCGCCGTCTTCCAGCCTGAATTCCAGGCCGGTCGCGCAGCATTCCGTTGCGTCTTTAACGATGCAGGTATGGTATTCGGTCCCTGCGTCGCCGGATTTGTAAACGGCATGCAAGCCTTCCATCCTTACGGTCTTTCCGCGGTATTTTTCGGGCGTGTTAAGCATATAGAAGACCTCGGCATATACCATTGTCGATGAGAGAACTGTCAGATCCACATCAACGTCCGTAGCCGAAGGATCCTTAAGATCATCTTCCCGGGGCTCGTCCCTTAGCACGGCGGTATTCGGATCAAACAACTGTACCCCGGGGTCTTCGGGATCATCAGTGTCCTTTACGGAAATGATCGTTATATCATCATCCGCGGGCTCAGTGTTTTTTTTACAACCCGTCGCGGCAAGCATTACGCAGACGGCGGTCAGTATGGCGATAAATCTCTTCATGCTCTTGCGCCTCCCCGGGCCATCATCCCGGCGCCGCAGCAGGCAAAGAACGCGAGCGTATCGACAGCCACGATCGTAGATCCTACTGGCGTTCCGGTAAGCAGCGAGATCACGATGCCGAAGAACGCGCAGAAAACGGACAGCACGGCGGAAAATATCGTTACCGAGCGGAAGCTCTTGAATATCCTCATGGCCGAAAGCGCAGGGAATATAACGAGTGCCGATATCAGCAGCGAACCGACCAGGTTCATGGCCAGCACGATGATCACTGCGATTATCACGGCGATCATCAGATTATAGATCTCGGCATGACCTCCAGTCGCTCTCATGAACACTTCGTCAAAGGTCACGGCAAATATCCTGTTGTAGAACAGCACATATATGACAATGACAGCTACGGAAAGTACAAAGCAGAGCCATACCTCGCGGCTGGTGAGCGTGAGTATCGACATCGATCCGAACAATGTGCTGCAGACATCTCCGGTAAGGTTTGATGACGTTGAGAAAACATTCATTAACAGATATCCGAATGCGAGCGCGCCTACCGAGATCATCGCGATGACCGCGTCTCCCTTAAGCTTCGCGTTCTGGCCGGTCCTCAGCAGCAGGATCGCGCAGATTATCGTGATCGGCAGGACAAGATACATGTTGTTCGTCAGATTGAATACCGACGCGATCGCGATCGCTCCGAACGCGACATGGGAAAGTCCGTCTCCCACAAATGAGAAGCGCTTCAGAACGAGCGTCACGCCCAGCAGCGATGAGCACAGAGCGATCAGCACGCCCACTACCATCGCGTATCTCACAAACGGAAACTGAAAATACATTATCAATTTATCCGCCACAAACATTACCGCCTTTCAATGCTTATCTCAGAGCCTTTTTAAGTACCTCCAGATTCTTTTCCATTATCGAGAGATATGTGGCTCCGGCCTTTATATCCTTTGATGTCGTCGACTGCATGGAATCAAGCATAAGGATCTCCTGATCCGCAGATTTGGAATTCTCTTTGATCGTCTTCGCGAGCTTCTGATCGGATGTTTCGATCGTAAGCACTGCCTTGAGTCCGAGCTCGTCAAGCTTATTAGCGAGAAATACCACGGTCTCGAAGCTCGCTTCGGTCTCGGCGGAGCAGCCGACAAACGCGGCATAATAACTGAGTCCGTAATCATCGGTCAGGTACCTGAACGGAAATCTGTCGCCGAAGAGAATGGTCTTTACCGATGCGCCGTCAACAGCCGCTTTGTACTCAGCATCTAAAGTTTTAAGCTTTTCGTTATAAACTGCCGCATTAGAAGAATAAACTGATGCGTTCTCACTGTCAATACCCGCAAAAGCGTCCGCTATCGCGTTTACAATGACTTCGGCGTTGCGAAGCGAGAGCCATACATGCTCGTCGTATTCGACCTCGTCCCCTTCATGGTCATGTCCATGGCCGTGATCATCGTCATGATCCTCGCCCTCTTCATGGTCATGGTCTTCATCATCCTCATCATGTTCGTGACCTTCTCCGCCTTCGTGCTCATGCTCTTCACCCTCCATGCCTTCTACAACCTCTTCTTCTTTTACAGCGTCGCCGAGTGTCTCGAGCAGATTGATAACGACCATGTCCTTATTGACCGCTTCTTTGATCGCTTCCTCGATCCACTCATCCGATTCGCCTCCGACATATATCAGCATATCGCACGAAGATATCTTCATGATGTCCGCCGCGGTCGCCTGAAAACTATGCAGGTCCACACCGTTGTCGAGCAGCATCGTAACATCATAGTCACCGGCCTTATCGCCGAGTACGTTCATGACCCAGTCGTACTCGGGGAACACCGTAGCCACGATCTGCTTCTTCCCCGACTTTGCCGCACCGCCCGAGCAGGCTGTCAAAAGGCCCGCCAGCATTAATACGATCATTAATACTGCAATACTCTTTCTCATAAAAAATCAACCTCCCAATGAATTAGTCCCATCGGGAAGTTGATTATAAACATGCCTTTTGTGATTGTCAATAGAATTTGCAAATTATTTGCAAATTTAATTCTGAACCAGAGATGCCAGTTCTCTCTTAACCTCTTCAACGGTCTCGTTGATAGTCTTGGTCGAAGCGCCGATCTCCTGCGTCGACGCCGCGAGGTTCTGGATCAGGCTGTTGACCTTATCGATGATCTCGAGCAGTCCGTCGGCCTCGGTCGCGATCGAAGAAACGGCGTCCTTGATGTTCTTGTTCGCCGCGCCGCTCTGTGTCGCGGTATCCTTCGAATCGGCCGCCAGAGTATTGATCTCATCGGCAACTACCGCAAATCCGCGTCCGGCGTCTCCTGCGCGTGCTGCCTCTATCGAAGCGTTCAGCGCGAGCAGGTTGGTCTGGTTCGCGATATCTACGACTCTTTCGTTGTTCAGGGTCATCTCGGTAAGGTATTCGGTAATACGCTTGATCGAATCGTTGAGCTTGCTGCAGAAAGCGGAAACGCTGGTCATCTCGTTGGAAACCTGCGCACTCTCGGACGCGTTTCTTTCATTGCCCTCGACCATGGTATTCATCGATTCACTGAGGTTGAGGAAATGATTGTTGATGGTCTCGATCGCGTCAAGGATACCCTTCTGCTGAGCCTCAAGCTGCGCTCTCTCCTGTTTTACCATATCCTGAGCTTCGGTCTTTTCCTTCTCTACGAGGTCCTTGAGGTAATGAACGCAGTTTTCCTTATGGTTGACATTGTTGTAGATTGCAACGGCCATTTCCTTACAGCCGCTATAACCGCAGCATTCGCAGTTGATCGTCCTCGATTCGGGCGTCAGCTTGTTCATCTCTCGGAATATCCTGTCAAGCTCATTGTCGTTCGGGATCTTATGAGCGGCCTGTGACGAACGGTTGGTATACTTGCGGATATAATCGTCGAGTTTGAGGTTCGCGAACTGCTTATTGAGCGCTGCAAGTCTCTGCTCGGGAGTGCTCTTTCTCGACCACGCGCTCCTCTTCTCGTTTTTCTTGACCGACTCCTGGATCTGGTGCAGATTGCAGAGAGGATCGTCGCCGTGAGTGATCTTATGATCGGTACCGGTGCCGCTGATACAGCCGTTTTCGCAGTTCAGCGCATCGATGAACAGGTAAGGCGTATTGCCGCCCCTGATCCTGGCCTTGTTATCCTCAAGGTAGCGATACATTCTCTGATCGCCCTCCATCTGACGGATGAATACATCGCTGCCGAGCAGCCAGTAAACGTTCTCCTTAAGTCCGCCGGGCATCGGGTAGATGGAACCGAGTCCGTACTCGATCTCATCCTCGATCTCCTCGCCGCTGATATTGTGCTCGCGCACATATTTCATCAGATGCTCGAAAGTAACGTTGTAATTGATATATCCGTGCGTGTTGGGATCGTCGATCTCGTTCTTTTTTGCTATGCAGGGGCTGATGAAAGCAAGTTTGTCGTTTACATGCATCTCCTTATGCACATAGACCGCCGCGCACATCATGGGTGAATGTACCGGGAACAGCTTAGGCAGAAGCTCGGGCACATATCTCTCGATATAGCCTACGACCGCGGGACAGGGCTGCGAAATGCCGCCGAGGTAATTATACTTCCGGATATAGTTGATATATGCCCATGTGGTGATATCTGCACCGAATGAAACGCTGATGATGCGGTTAACGCCGAGCTTTTTGAGCCCGCCGAACACTCTCTTGTACTCTCTCGGATAATCGGCCCTGAAGGCAGGTGCCACAAGTATCGATATCTTTTCGCCCTTCTTCAGGTCCTCAAAGAATCTCTCGGTATCGTCACGATACTCTCTCGCATTATGCTCACATGCCTCAAAGCAGGCTCCGCAAGCGATACACTTGGTTCCGTCGACATCTACTCTGGAAATACCGTTCTCGTCCTGCTCGGATGCCACACAGGCTCCGAGGCAGCTGCAGACTCTGATACATCTGTTGCAGCCGACGCAATTGTCGTTGGTAAAGACCAGGGAATTCGTTTTTACTTCCATCATGTTCTCCTTATCCATGCTCTAAAGTCTTTGCTTCCGATGAGAGTTTTCATCATCGCATATTTTTTATAAAACGTATTATAACACAAGTACACAAAAATGTTAAGCACTTTTTATTTTTCTCTTATGCGATAGTTTTTAATTCGATACTTCACATATCGTATTGCAAAAAAAGGTTTCGACCGATCATCGGCCGAAACCTTAAATATCATCAAATCTTTTTGAGCTTTACGAAGCCTGAACCGTAGTTGAGCAGACCGTCTTCGTCAAACACCAGCTCATCCCACGATGACAGGGCTTCCCCGAATACCTCACGCTGCTCCTGCGTATCGTAATAGTACTTCCCGCCTATGGCTTTCCATTCCTTTTCGCCGCGTGAGAAATACCCGTCCTTATAACCCTTTATCTGACCGGCCTCGATCGCTTTTTTGATCTCTTCCTCGCTGACTCCGACAGGTACCTTCGCCATCTCGAGAACCCGGTGATCGTCAGTAAACTCGTATCTGGCTTCGATCAGGCTCTTCATCTGCCCCGCCTCGTGCTCGTCTATCGCGCCGGCAGCCAGCTGTTTATCGAGATCCGCAATGACCTCTTCGACAGGGAAAAGCTCGAACTTGCCTCCGATCATGCTCATCATCTTTGCCGCACGGTAAGTTCCGACGATATCCATGCACTTCTTATCGGCTTCGCTCATCTCGATATCGCCGATATCCTGCTTCTTTTGAACCGTAACAACGCCTTCCGCCGTCTTTTTCATGCCTATCGCGAGGAAACCGATGCTGAAAACAACGCAGCCGTCCACAACCTGCAGGGTCTCAACGCCCTTGCGGAAACTATCGTCGGGAATATCGTAGAAATCCTCTGCGGTATAATGATATTCGCTCCATCCGGTCTGCTCCCACGTGCCCTTTATCTCTCTGCCGTTGGCCGAATTGCGCAGGATCAGGGTATGATCCTCAAAAAACTCATACGTGATCGCGGTAAAATCTGTACCGTCCTCACTCTTGAACTCAGTGGCCGGAATGTGCGCCAGATCGTTCGAAAACGCGTTTACAATGTAATCAACCTGCCACGTTCCCACCAAAAACTTCAAACCATCTCTCAGATCCTGTTCATCAAGTTCCATCGTAAACCCTCCTGTTATATGATCACATTTTTTCTATCAGCTCCTGAGGCAGATGAGTCGCGAGCGACTTCTCCAGCTCAGCGCTGTCAACGGGTTTTGTCAGGTAATCGACAAAACCGATCTTTCTGTACTCATCGCGCGCCCCCGCTTCGGCATTGGCCGTGAGCATGATAACCGGCGTGCCCTGATTGAGCCCGTCGGCGGATATCTCGCGGAATGTCTCGATGCCGTCCTTCTTGGGCATCCTGTGGTCGAGCAGGATAAGATCGTATTTGAGCTCTTTGCACTTTGCTATGGCCTCATCACCGCTGTTTGCCTTATCTAACACAACCTCGGTCTTTTTAAGGAGCTCTTTGATGACCATGATATTTACCGCAACATCGTCAACAACGAGCACATGCGCGTTCGGCGCCCTGAACGTCTCATGATATACCTCATGTTCGGCCCTTACATTGCGCTCAAACTCGCCCGCAGGAGTCGCGTCCTTTATCTTTTGAGGCACATAGACCTTAAATACAGTGCCTTCGCCGGGCTCGCTCTCAACAGTAACCGAGCCGTTCATCAGCTCCACGAGCTGTTTTGTGATGGCCAGTCCCAGACCCGTGCCCTGTATGTTCGCGTTTTCCTTTTCATTTACTCGTTCAAACGCGTCGAACAGATACGGCAGATCCGACTGCGCGATACCCATGCCTGTGTCCCTGACCTCAATGACGAGACCGAACTCACCCTTTGCTATGGGCCGCTCTCCTTCTGAAAAACGCAGCTCCACGCTGCCCGCTCTGGTGTATTTGATCGCGTTCGAGACCATGTTGCTGATGACCTGCGTCAGATGCAGGACATCACCCTCAAGAACCGTAGGGATATTGGGATCGAACGCGGCTTTCAGCAGCAGGTCCTTATCATCGGCCATCTTTTCGAAACGCGATACGCATTCACGCATCAGGTCGTGAGGCTTGTATTCACCCAAAAGAAGCTCCATCTTGCGGGCTTCGATCTTGGAGAAATCCAGTATATCGTTGATCAGATGCAGCAGCGCATTGCCCGATGACCTGATATTCTCGGCGTATTCGAGCAGCTCGGGGTCCTCGGCCTTGCGGAGTATCATCTCGTTCATTCCGAGTACTGCGTTAAGCGGCGTCCTGATCTCATGCGACATATTCGCGAGGAAAGTCGACTTTGCCCTGTTGGCCTCATCGGCCTCACGGCGCGCATCATCGAGCTGTCTTAAGTAAGATATCTCCTCCGTGTCGTCCTCAACCAGCAGATAAGAGCCGATAGGTCGGTTTTTTCTGTCAAGGAGCTGATTATACAGCACCTGATAGTGCTCACGGCTGCCCTCTCCGTCGGACCTCTCATACTCCGCGGGACCGAACTGCTTTCCCTTCAGCATGAGCGACGTACGTATCGAAGACATGGGCTCCGCATCATAGGTATCGTCCTCGTCTATCGGGCCAAAATGCTCATTGAAATACTTGTTCGAGAAAATGTATTTGTCGCCGGAATCAAACAGCACCAGTCCCTCGTTCATGTCGTCGACCGCTTTGGCTATCGAATGGCTCATCAGATTGCGCGGTACCAGACGCATGATGCCGAAACAGATCAGGGGACCGGCGACCGCATAGAATATAACGGAGATATCAAGTATCAGCGAGAACGCCATGTACAGTACGTTCAGGAATACTACCAGCAGGAGCACGGCCAGAATCATCACGTACTTTGTGCGGTAAACGTCATAGCTCTTTGCTATCCTGTAGATGATGAAACCGAAGGTTATTACTACCGCGAGATAGTCTATGCCGAGGTGCACAAAATACAGCGTGTTGAATTTGGTCTGATAAAATACGGTGCCCGCGTATTCATATTCGTAAATGTCGAATACATGGCCGAAAAAATAATTGAGAAGAATGGATACCGAATCGATCCAGACCAGAGCGGTAGCTATCGGACGAAGGATCTTCAGCGCCTTATGGTGATCGGTGTATGACAGGCAGAATCCGGTCAGATACAGCAGCATCCAGTCTATCGCGGCAAAGTACAGAGAATATACGATCTCGGCGAATACCGCGTTGGGTGATACCGCTATAAGGATATTGGAAAAAATGGCAGCTATAGAACAGATAAAGGCCTTTTTCAGGATAACTCCGTATCTCTGCCTGATCTGCATAGATGCCATGATCGTAAATAACATTATGACTATAGCAAGGCTGTCTACAAGGACATATATGATCTTTGTGTACATCTCAACGCCTCTCGCTGATCATTTTCTAAGGATCGTCTCCATAGTGTATTGCCGAACCTGCATGCCAAGGCTCTTATAGAACTCAACGGCTCCGGGATTGCACTCCCAGACATGCAGCGTGATATTATCAAAACCGTGTCCGGCCGCCCAGCCCTTAACATAATCGTAGAGCTGCGTCCCGACATGTTTTCCGCGTGCGTTCTCATCCACGCACAGATCGTCAATGAACAGGTTCTTGCGGGCGTAAGCCGCGCCTGTCTCGGGCCAGTCTTTGATCATGCAGAAACAGTGCGCGATCACTCTGCCGTCCTCCTCATAAACGAAAACGGGCCTGTTATCATCGCGAATGATCTCTGCCAGCTGATCGTCCGAGTATTTCGCGCCCTCGGCCTTAAAAAGATCGGGCCTGCCGTTATGATGCACGAGCAGTACCTGCCCGAGAAGTATGTTTATGTCGCCGATGTCCCTGACTTCGGCTCTCCTGATAACCGTCACGTCGCAGCTCCTTCCGCACACTCCTCTTTCGCGAGCAGTCTGTGCATTCTCTCTTTATCGATATACATCGCCTCATCCATGCGATGCAGGAAATCATCCTGTGATTCACCCTTTGAATACTTTGCGTAGCCCATCGAGAACGAAATCCTGAACGGCTCGCCCGACTCGGTATTAAAGTTATTGGACAATATCCAAACTCTTTCCTTGAGCGCGAGCACATCCGCCTCAGAATCCGAATTCATAAGGATGATGAACTCATCTCCGGCGAACCTGAAAACGGTGCCCTTAGACTCCGAAGCGCGATGAAGTATCCTGCCTGCCCTGAAAAGCGCACGGTCACCTGTGGAATGACCGAACCTGTCATTGATCTCCTTAAATTTGTTAAGGTCGAACATTATTCCGTAAAAACTCCTGGTCTCACTGAATACCAGCAGCGTATGCTCGAGGAACTGTCTGTTGTACAGACCCGTGAGCGGATCGATATAGGACTTTTCGTTCTGTATGCCCATATAGATCGCTGCGATACCTATGCAGGTGCCCGGCCATGCGGTCGAGATACCGTAGAAGAAGGCCTGTCCGAGACATCCCGCGACAACCGGCAGCATGAACATCCATATGGGAAAAAACCTGAGCCTCCCATGCTTTTTGCGGTAAATAAAGTAAATCACAAGGCTCTCCGCTCCGGTAAGCATGACGAAGAAATACAGCACGTTGCACAGCGGAAGTCTGTGGTAGATATTGTCCGAATCGATATACAGCAAAAACGGCTTAAATATGTTAACTATCAGAGCTATCGCCGATATCACGGGAAAAGCGGCATATACGGGGATCTTCTTAAGCAGGCGCTTGCGGTCGCGGTAAAGCTTCAGGTCAACATAGAGCAGCCATACAAAGCATCCGGTAACATTGGCCAGATAAAGGCCCGTATTGCAGAGCAGGTTCAGCCAGTGGCTGATGACACCGGGTTTTCCGTCTATCCAGAATGAGAATATCTCGACGATGCTCGCGCCCATCGTGATAAGGGTAAGCGCAGTGAAAAACTTGTCTCCGAGCCTCCTGCGCTGACGGGTGGCAAAACGGCTGGCTATAAGAAACAGCAGCAGAATGATCCCAAACAGATTCAGGATAAATATAGTCTGAAATTCCATTATGCACACATGGATGCCGGAATAATGCGGCATCACATATCCTTTCCGTGGTGTATACGCGGGTTACAAATCATCGATAACAGTCAAAAAACCGTAAATCAGCTGTATCTTATACTATAACATAATGACAGCTTATATACAAGACAGTGTTTGCCTCAGGTTTCCCCGTCATCCGCTGTCCGCTCGGCTTCGACAGCCGCCATATTGTCCTTCTTTTCCCTGTTTTCACGAAGCTTGACGAGGATGTAGTCCTTGTATACAAAATCAAGTATCGCCGCGAACGGGATAGAGAGCAGAATGCCGGGCACACCGAACATCTTGCCTCCGGTAATGATCGTAACCAGGATGAGCAGTCCCGAAACTCCAAGAGAATCTCCGAACATGTTGGGCTTGATTATATAGCCGTCCACGGTCTGGAGGACAAGCGTGAATATGATGAACGCCAGAGCGTGCCAGGGCTTTACCATCAGCAGGATAAAGGCTCCCACAACGCCTCCGAATATGGGTCCGAAGGTAGGGATCAGGTTTGTGAGCGCCACAACAACCGAGATCATGCCTACATACTGCATCCTCATGATCATCATGAAAAGCGCGTTTATCAGGCCGACCATGATGCCCTCGATCAGGCTGTACGCAATGTAATGCGAAAGTATCGAATCGCATCTGTACCAGAAAGTCTTGAACGCGTCATATCTGTTCGCGTCAAAAAGCGCTTTGCCGAGCTGCGAGCAGAAAACCTTTACGGATCTCTTTGCCATCAGCAGATAGATCGAAAGTATGAAGCCTAATATCCAGTTTATGAACGACTTTCCGAAATCGGCGGACGCGGACATGATATTCTCCATGTTGTCCGAGATCAGGCCGAACAGCTTGTTCCATGCAGTTTCCGAAGAATCGATAAACGCCTTCAGATCGATGAATTTCGATATCTCGCCCTTCTCCAGGAAGTTCTGCAGAGCTTCGAGATATGTATTGAAATTGGCCGAGAATGTCCTGATGCTGTCGATGAGCTGAGGTATCAGTATACCGAGCATGAATCCGACTACAAGGACTACAATTATCAGGGCAAGCACTGCCGAAAGGGTCCATTGCACATTCCTGCGCTTAATTTTTTTGAAAAGTGTCTGCGAAAGCTTTTTTGCCAGCGGATTGATCATATAGGCGATGATCGCGCCGAATATGAGCGGCATGAAAAAGCTTATGGCCGCTCCGATCACATGCAGTACTTTGCCGATATTTGACAGTACCACGAACAATGTCACAGCGGTACATGCTATCAGCATGCCGTTAAACCATTTTTTGTTTTTGATCTCCTTGAATTTCACTTTACTTCCTCCCTATTTCCAGTAACGCGCAGCATTCCAGATTGTCGGTCAGCGGAAACATATCGACCGGTGAAAGCCGCTTTACGCGATACCCTTGTTTCATAAAAAGCTTCAGATCGCGCGCGAGCGTCTCCGGATTGCACGAAACGTATACGATACGTCCGATCCCCAACCCTGCCGCAGCCTTGATAAACTCGGGCGTACTGCCGCTCCTCGGCGGATCCATGCACAGCACGTCGATGCCCGCGGGCATATCCCCCAGCATGTATTTTGTGGCATCGGCGCAGATAAATTCGATGTTTCCGATACCGTTCCTCTTTGCGTTGTCCCTCGCGTCCCTCACCGCGTCGGGATTAAGCTCCACTCCGATGACCCGTTTTGCTCCCGCGCTCATGAACATGCCAATCGTACCCGTGCCGCAATATGCGTCGAGCACCGTCTCGCTGCCCGTAAGCTGCGCAAACTCCAGTGCCAGACCGTAGAGTTTTTTTGTCTGCGGACCGTTTATCTGGAAAAACGACCCGGGCGATATCCTGAACCTGAGCCCCAACGAATCGTCCTCGATAAAGCCTTTGCCGTAAACAACGATATTCCGCTCTCCCAGCACCATGCTCGTGCGTTTCGCGTTTATGTTCTGCACGATCGTCGTGATCTCCGGGAATGCCGACCTCAGCGCCTTTACGAAATTATTCTTTCCGGGGAACGGAACTTCGGAAGTGACCAGGATCACCATGATCTCTTCTTTGCCCCCGCAGGTCCCGGTGCGCACGAGCACGTGACGCAGCCACCCTGTTCCGTTGTCCTCGTCGAATATCCTGTATTTGAACGACGGCACGAGTCTTTTTATCTTCTCGATGATCGCGTCTGCCTTTTTATTCTCCAGCAGACATCCGCTCACGGGTATCACCTCATGCGAATCCCTGCGGTATATGCCGCGTACGATCTGTCCTTTTTTGGTCCTCGCGAATACCGAATGCACCTTATTGCGGTAATAGAGCGGATCAGCTGCGCCTGCGACAGGCTCGGGCTTTATACCGTTTTCTTTGGCTACGGGACCCAGGTATTTCCTTACGAGACCGTTCTTTATATCGAGCTGTTCCCCGTAGGAAACGCCCGAATACATGCAGCCTCCGCATTTTTTGGAATAAGGACATGCATTTATCTCATTCATAATAATCTCCGTTTTCCTTTTCGATTGACTTACCGCCCTGCCTTTGATAATTTATTTATAGCAGGCAAAGCCTTAAAACTCAGACAAGAAAGGACCGCAACATGCTGGAAGAACTGAAAAAGCGCGTCTGTGACGCCAATCTGCTTTTACCCAAAAACAATCTGATCACACTTACCTGGGGCAATGTTTCGGGTATCGACCGTGAAAAGGGACTCGTTGTCATCAAACCCTCAGGCGTATCCTACGACACCATGAAGCCCGAGGATATGGTCGTTCTCGACCTCGACGGCAATCGTGCGGAGGGAAACTTAAATCCGTCATCCGATACTCCCACTCATCTGGCTCTGTACCGTGAGTATCCCGAGCTCGGCGGCATCGTTCACACACATTCGAGATGGGCAACGATCATGGCCCAGCAGGGAATGGACATCCCCGCCCTCGGAACCACTCATGCCGATTATTTCTACGGCCCCGTGCCCTGCGCACGCTGCCTCTCGGACGAAGAGATCGCCGAAGCCTATGAGGCCAATACCGGCAAAGTGATCATCGAAACCTTTAAGTCACGCGGCATCAAGCCCATGGACGTTCCCGCGGTACTGCTCAAATCGCACGGTCCCTTCACCTGGGGCAAATCCCCCGAGAAAGCCGTCGAGAATGCGATCGTACTCGAGGAAGTCGCATTCATGGCATGGCACAATCTCTCGCTGTCGAACTGCGGCATCAAGCCCGTTCCCAACTCACTCCTTGACAAGCATTATCTGCGCAAACACGGCGCCAATGCTTACTACGGTCAGGGCGATCACAAATGATCGAAGTTCATGTGCTCCATAAAATGAGCCTTGAACGCTTCACTGTCCGCGAGGATTATCTCACGGCTGACTTTTACGATATTATCCAGTGCCTCCGCACCTGCCGGGTCGGAGGCATATTTTACGGCACCCGAAAGTGAGGAATTCCCGACACTCTCGCACTTGTCCGAAAGCTCCTCCGGCAGCAGCCCTATCGTGACTGCCTTATCCGGATCCAGCTCTGTCCCAAAACCTCCGGCTATAAATACATGCTTTATATCACCGGCCGCAGCCCCGTACTCCTCCAGCAGCGTCTCTATGCCGCCTCTTACCGCGGCCGAAGCCAGCTGCAGCTCTCTTATATCCTTTTGTGTAAAGGTGACTTTTCCGTCCGCGGACAGCCTGATCCTGCCGTGCAGTCTCTCATCGAGCAGCCCCGTCTCATCGACGAGCCCCTGTTTGATCAGTTCCGCAATCAGCGCTATAACGCCCGTGCCGCAGATCCCGACAGGTTTTTCCGCGCCTCCTATCAGTTTCAGCACTATCGGCTCTTTTCCGTCCTCATCGCATAGCGTCACATCACATATCGCTCCGGGTATGCCCGCGGTCCCGCAGCTGATGTTTCCGCCTTCAAACGCGGGTCCCGCCGCAGTAGACGCGACCAGTATCCTGTCCTTAGTGCCGAGTGCCAGTTCTCCGTTCGTACCGAGATCTATCAGCAGGCTCAGATCATCTCCGAATCCGCAGGAATAGATGCCTGCGACTATATCCGCGCCCACAAAAGCCGATATCCCGGGAAGCAGCAGCCCCGACGGAGTATCGGTGAGTGCCGTAGAGACCGGCGTAAAAGGCGCCGTACCGAGTCCTTCGCACGAATAGCCCGCAAATATATGCTGCATCGTGGTATTGCCCGCGATAACGATCCTGCCGAGCCCCGCCGCAGTCAGCGCATGCTCTGTCATGATCGCTTCGATCAGGGCATTGATGTCGGTGATCACGGCGTCTCTCATCTTAGGTCCGCTGCCCAGATTCGATGCCACGATCCTCGATATTACATCCGCGCCGAAGCTGCGCTGATGATTGATGCCTGTCCTGACCGCAATAATCCGTCCGGAATGCTTATCGACCGCCGCAGCCGCGATCGTCGTGGTACCGATGTCGATCGCGATGTCAAACGCAGCCGAACCTGTGTCTATGATATCTGTTTTGCGCTCCGCATCGGAGCTGTCTCCTGCGGGGCATGAATCCGGGCTCCGGTCGCTGCTTTCAGGGATATATATATCCTCGTCCGGCAGCTCATACTCTATCTCGAGATCGCTCCCGGCCGTCCCTGCCATGCAGGCGAGCCTCATGCCTGCTTTTAACTCTTCTTCACTAAAAAACGTCCTGTCGGCATCGGTGATGCTTACCTCCCCCGACAGGACCCTGATCCTGCATTTTCCGCATGATCCCGTGCCGCCGCAGAGGAAAGGAAAGCCTGCATTCTTTAGCAGTGCAGAGATGTCGCTTCCCTTTTGGGCATGTAAGACCATTTCCTTCCTCCAAATCTGTATAGGGAGATAAAAACTATTCCCAGCCGTACAAAAGCATTCATAAACCTTCCGGCTTCGCCGTAAGCCGCCGCTGTGCGGCTTATGTTTATTCATGCGTTTTGTCCGGCCTTTACAGGAAAATCTGTTTAAGCATAAATCTGCAAGCAAGCTTGCGATTTATGCTTTCACAGATTTCCTGTGAATAGTTTTATCTCACAAGTACCTCCTCCAGCTTCGCGGCATGATGAGCAGCAGCATCGGGAACAGTTCGAGACGTCCCGCGAGCATATCAAAGATCAGCACGATCTTCGAGCCTACCGAGAAGAACGAATAGTTGCAGGTAGGTCCGACGAGATTGAATCCGGGACCCATGTTGTTGAGTGTTGCGACAACCGCCGTAAAATTCGTTGTGAAATCGTGCTCGTCCAGTGAGACAAGCAGCACGGATATGAACAAAACAGCGAAAAACAGCGAAATATATGCATTGGTCGCGCGCACGGCATCGTGATCGACAACATTGTTGTCCATTTTGATCTTTTTGACTGCGCGCGGATGGATGAATATCTGGTTCTGCTTGCGCGCGGCTTTAAAAAGGATCAGCAGACGGCTCATCTTGATACCGCCGCCGGTGGAACCCGCGCAGGCACCGATGATCATTACCACGATAAGGATAGTCTTGGAAAACTCTGGCCACAGATCAAAGTCCGTAGTCGCGTATCCGGTGGACGTAAGCAGCGAAGAAACCTGGAAAAATGTCTGTCTGACAGTTTCCCCGAAGGTCGCGTAGAACCTGCCGAGATTCAGTACGATCAGAGCGCATGCTATAAGAGTGATGCTCAGATACAGCCTGATCTCCTCCATGCCGAACGCCTGCTTAAACTTCCTGCGAAGCAGCAGGAAATACAGTGAATAGTTCATACCGCTCAGCAGCATGAATATACCGATCGTCCACTGTACCGCGGGCGAATACGAGCCTATGCTCGAGTTAAGAATGCCGAAACCGCCGGTGCCGATGGTACCGAAGGTCAGCGTAAGGCTTGAGAACAGATCCATGCCGAATATGAGCAGGAGCAGCACTTCTGTAAGACCCATCACCAGGTATACCGAATACAGGATCCGAACCGTATCCTTGATCCTCGGAACCAGCTTATCTACAGACGGTCCTGTCGACTCCGCCTTCATGAGGTTGACCGAATTACCGCCGAGCATGGGCAGCAGTCCCGAAAGGAATACGAATACTCCCATGCCTCCCAACAGATGCAGGAAGCTCCTCCAGAACAGAGTCGCGTGCGTCAGCACCTCAACATCTGCAAGTATCGTTGCTCCTGTCGTCGTATATCCGGATACCGTTTCGAAAAGAGCGTCGATATATCCGGGTATCTCCCGTGTCATAACGAAAGGAAGAGCACCCAGCATAGACATTACAAGCCATCCGAGCGCTACCACAAAGTAGCCCTCTTTCAGATAAAGCCCGCCTTTTTTGGGCTTTTTCCACGACATGACCAGACCCAGCGCCAGACAGATCGCGGCGGTGATCAGATAGCTCCATGCCGTATTCTCGCGGTAGATCAGTCCCACCACGAACGGGCACATCAGGAAGGCTGCCTCTGCCTTCATCAGAAGTCCCAGTATATAGATTATTACTCCGTAATTCATAGATTATCTCCCCGTTGATCAATAATAGCGATAACGCTTATTCGAGTATGTCGTCGATATTATTGATGTCCGAGGTGGTGTGAACGATGACCACCCTGTCTCCGACCTTGATCAGATCCTGGCCGCCGGGTATGATGATCTTCTTATCGCGCGTAATGCAGCAGATCAGCACATCCTTTTTCTTTTTGAGCTGCATCAGCGGGATATCGACAACATGAGAGCCGTCCTTAATGATGAACTCCATCGCCTCGGCCTCGTCATCGCCTATCTTGCGGTAGTTTTCTATGTCGGAATCCTTTGTGTAATCCATCGATCTGATGAACTGTATGAGCAGGTCGTTGGAAACCTTGTTGGGGTTGATGATCGTATCGAGATTGAGCCTGTCGATAACCTCATCGTAATTGATCCTGTTAACCTTTGTGACCGTCTTGGCCCTGACATGATCGATCGCGAACAGGCTAAGCAGGATATTCTCCTCATCGATGCTCGTAAGCGCCGCAAACCCCGACGCGTTGCCCAGTCCTTCTTCCATCAGCAGATTGCGGTCGGTGCCGTCGCCGTTGATAATATCAGCCTCGGGAAGCACGTCCGCAAGGAACTCGCATCTGTCACGGTCAGCCTCAACGATCTTAACCTTAATGCCGGACTCGATAAGCTTTTTCGCGAGGAAATAGCCTATTTTGCCGCCTCCGACGATCATCGCGTCGGGAACCCTGTCGGTACCTACGCCGAACATCTTAAAGAACTTGTTGATCTCGGTACGTGCGCCCACGATACCGACCAGATCGCCCTGCTCGAGTATGAAATCACCGCCGGGGATGATGGTCCTGTCGCCGCGCGTTACCGTGCAGACCAGCACATTCGCGTTATACTTTGCCCTGATATCTACGATATGGAGCTTCGAGAGCTTGGAGTCGAGCTTGATCTTAAAATGTACCATCTCGACCTTGCGGTTTGAGAATACATCGATCTTTGTCGCGTAAGGGAAATTGAATATTCTCGCGATCTCCTCTGCCGCCGTCAGTTCGGGGTTAAATATCATCGAGATATCGAGTTCGTTCTTTAAGAACTCTATCTCGGAATTGTAAATGGGGTTGCGAACGCGCGCGATGGTACGGCATTTGCTGACCTTCTGCGCTATCACGCAGCAGAGCAGGTTCATCTCGTCCGAATCCATGACCGCCACCATCAGGTCCGCGTCTCCTATGCCCGCTTCGCGAAGCGTAACGGAGCTCGTGCCGTCACCCGTATATGACATGACGTCCAGGTTTGAAAGCGCAGTCTTAAGGCGCGTGGAATTCTTATCGATAACGGTTACGATATGTCCCTCCTGCGTCAGCTGCTTTACCAGCGAAAGTCCGATCTTTCCGCATCCTATAACAATAATCTTCATCTATGGTTTCTCCCAAATTCTTCTGTTTTCTTCATCATCACATAATTCAACATCTTATATTTTACTCCTATTTACACAAAATGCAAACATAAAGAAAGTACCCGAAGTTTGGTCCTTCGGGTACCTGAAATTCGTGATATTATTTTGCTGAAAGCCTGTCAGCCTCGATGAAGAAGCCTGCTCCCGTGATGCACCATACAGTGCCGTCCTCGGAGGTAAATCTGTACGCCACGTCGATCGTGCTGCCCTTCGCAAGCTTTTCGATACGCTCGGATGAGGTATCCGACTCAGCATAAACATATGTCTTCTTTTTCGCGACGGTCATCTGCGAGTTGACCACCTCATATCCGGGATACGCAAAATACCCGTCGTCCACTGTCAGCTCACCCTGAACATACCAGATGGAAATAACATTAGCGAAAAACGCTCCGACTGAACTGATCTTAGTCATGATCCAGGTGTCCTGAAGCTTTCTCCTGCCTGTGCCGTTTGCGGGATCGTAAGCGTAAAAAGTTAGCGAACCGTCCTTGTTGCGGACATAATCGGAAATGAGCACCGCGTGCTTTCCGCTGCTCCCGTACCTGGTGTAAACGACCACGCCCTCGGGATGAACATCCAGCAGATCCGCAATATACTCGCGGTTATGCGAATGAGTGGTCTCGGTCTCCTTTTTAAGGTAATATGTAACGGCCGCGCCGGTCGCAGTATCCTGATGTGTAAAAGGAGTAACATCCGAGAAATAAGAGCTGCAGCTCTCGTATTTGCCGTTTTTATCGGGTATCGGATTGCCGCCCATGGCCGCGCGGACATCGCCGAAAGTAAATGTTACAGGCCTGCCCTCGGCTGCCTGACGGCGTCTGAGCAGAGATGCGGTAGCTGATGAAGTACACAGACCGCTGGACTTTGAATACTCCTGCTTCCAGCCGGTAACCCAGGTCAGATTGGCTGCCGAAACTGCGTAAGTCTTATCGACCTTGGCCTTAGACGCGGATACCGTCGCCTCTTCCGCGGGTCCTACATACTTGCAGTACTCGAGCGAGATCCATCCGTGCGCGTCGCCGTAAACGATCTTACCCCAGCCGTTTGAGCTGACAAAGGTAACGTTGACCTGCTTGCCCTTCGGCACGGATCCCACCTTCATGTATTCGCTGCCGTAGCAGGATCTGATGTTAAGCGGTGACTCCTGAGTGTTTATCTTATAGATACCGGTTTTATATGAGGCTGCGCTGACACTGACTCCCTCGGGAAGAATGAATGCGCAGACAAGTAAGATCGCTATAAAAATGCGTACAGCTTTGGACAGTTTCATGATACAATGTTACCCTTCGAATCAATTTCGTAACAATATTGTAACAATTGAATCACTTTTTTGCAAGTCCAAAGCTGTAGAATTCACATTTTATTCATTTTTAGTTTATTTGTTAAACTTCTCCGTCCAGTAGCTCTGTCCGTAGATGTCGGTGAGTTTATACAGGCCGACCATCTTCTGTCCTACGTAAGTGTCGCTGACCTTGAGCGCGCCGTTTACGGTGAGGCGGTCACCGAGCTTGTAGCTGTCGAGGTAGCTGCCGTCGTATGCGTAATAGTCGCAGAGGAAATCGATCACGTCGCCGTTTGCGATATCAACGAGACCTCTGAACTCTGTCTCGGTGACAGTATTATCATATATGGGCTCCGCGCCGATCACACTGCCCTTTCCGGTGCTGTAGGAAAGGTTGATGATGAGGTTCACGCGCTCACCGTTGAGCAGTGCGGGAACCTTGCCGGTTATCACATCGCCGGTCGTATCAACATGATAGTAGGCAACAGGCTGATCGTTGATTGAGAGCCATGTGCCCTCGGTGTCCGCGATCAGATTGCCGTAATCGTCGATGGCATAGAGATTGTCGAGACCGAGATCGATATAGCCGGCTCCGTCGTCAACAAACATGTTGAGATCGACGCTGTTGATCAGGCTCCAGTCGGATGTGCTGAGCGTAATGTACTTATGTCCTTCGCTGTCCGATTTCCAGTTAAGCTTTGAAGTATCGAGCAGGTTATTGCTGACATATCCGGCGATCGCCTCGTCGCTCATCGATCTGCCGCTGAGTCCCGAGATAGTCGAAACCAGTCCCAGGATGCTGTCGAGCGATGAACCCGAACCCGAAGCCGAGCCGCCGCCGAGCAGATCGAGCAGGGATCCCATCGAAGAACCTGACGAAGCGCCTGCCGCGGCACCTACGCCCTGTACTCCCGCAAACTCCTTGATGCATGCGGAATACTCGTCATCAAGGCCGATCTGGTCATATGTCGATACTGCCGAATTAACCTTATTTGTCTTGCGGTAGGGGAAGAAAATGGAGATACCGTAAGCATTGGTCATGTTGGACGAGGTCCTGTTGTACTTAACCGATGAAAGCAGTGTATCCGCGAGTGCCTTGCCTTCCTTTGTATCTAGGTTCAGCGCAAAATTGATCAGGTCGATCTGATCGATCGCGTTTGACTGTGCAAACTCTCTGGTGTCGCTTCTCGCATCTGAAACGGTCTCGTACTTGTTGTCGTTGATGAGCTTTGAGGTGCTCTTCGCAAATGCCTTAAAATCGTCTCCTACGGTTTCGGAAAGCTCGGCCAGATCAACGATCGACAGAGTGGTCTTCTGTCCGGGGCAGGACTGCGCGCAGACATCAACGAAATCGTCGATGATGTTCTTGCCGATCTCGATCGTATCCATCGAGGTATTGTTCGAGAACGCGGTAAGCCAGTTGGTGTAATACCAGCCGACACCGGGCTCCGTCTCCTCGGATGCGATCACGTAATCCGCGTAATTGGCGAGCATCAGGTCGGTCTCAACTGTCGCCATCAGGCATGCGTCAAAGCCGATGAAATCGTATTTGATACCGGCATTTTTAAGAGCTGTATTGATGCCCGCGAGGTTCATCGAACCCGCAGACTTATGAGTCTCGTCATAGCCGTAGCCCGAGAGCGATCCTCCGCCGTGATCCCAGAATATCAGGATATTTCTGTCGGCGGGATAATTCTTGTTCGCGTACTTGATGAACTCGGTGAGCGTCGCGGGATCGGTCATGGCCTTATTGCCCATGTTATCCTCGAGACGTACCATCTTGCCGCTCGTGAGCTTATATATCTGGTTATTGGAGGTGCTGATGCCGTTAGTCTTCCAGTTGCTGCATCCGCCCGTATAAACGATGATATTGATCTTGTCGGAAATGGTGGCCTTCATCATCTCGTTGAGATCGTTGGTCGCCATGCCGTATTTGCTCTCAAGGTCGGTACCGCACATGTAAACCATCATGGTAACGGTGTCCTTGCCGTTGCCCTTTATGGTCGTATATCTGCTGCGCGCGCTCTTGTCGACATTTTTGTTCAGCTTACCTGTGTTGTTATCCGCAACCCAGCCGCTGCTCGTGCTGCCTACGCTCTGCATCGTGCTCGAGCCGAATCCCGAAGAGATGAGGCTCCCTGCAATGCCGCTGAGCAGTGAACCCGACGACGATGAGCCCGACGATATCGAAGTGCCTGTGCCCGTACCGCTGCCGCTGCCCGAACCGCCGCCAAACAGCGAGAACAGACCGGTGCCGCCTCCGCCGAGAACGAGAACAGCGATCACGATCAGGATGATCTTCATCATGCCGCCCGACCCGCGGGTAACCTGTGAACCCGAACCGCGTCCCGAACCACTGCCTATGGGCGGTCTGCCGCCGCCGCTGCCGACGGGACCGGTGCCTAAGCCCTCTCCTCTCTTATAAACGTCTTTACCCTGTCCGGTAACATTTTTCTTTCTTCCGCCCTGCATATCAGGCATAAAACTACCTCCGTTCCGTATCATCGCTCCGGGCTGAAACAGTTCGGAAAACGTCTGATACTGCTTGTTTAAAAACCCCGCAGCCGGCATAAACCTGCTGCGGGTAATGATTCTTTATAGATCGGATCCGTTTAATGATACATCCTCAACAGATCCCGGGCATCCGGTCAGATGCGATCATTCATCCGTAACAACCTCTGATGAGATCTGGTCATCGGGATGCTCCTTGTTCCAGTTGTTCAGGCAGGTCTTGCACAGACGGCTCTTGTTGGCCGCAACAGCCTCCTCAACGGTACCGGTAACAAGTGTATCGCTGTTGTTCAGGTGCTGGCAGTTCTCGCTCAGGTGATAAACATGTCCGTAGTGAGTCCAGTATACATTGCCGTCGATCTCGGTCTGCGCGGTGGTCAGATCCTCCTGGGAAACGGGATTCCAGTCATGACCAACAGCCAGAGCAACGAGCAACGCTACAACAGCCGCGATACCTGCGATGATGCGGGTATTCTTGTCAAATTTCTTCTCCTTATCGGTAAAGATAAGAATGATCAGAGGCAGGAACGCGAAAACGGCAACGATCATGCCCATATTGTTCCACAGCCAGAACTTAACCTTATTCTTCTTTGATGCGGGATCGATAAGGTTAGCCTTTTTCCAGAGCAGTGAACCGATCACAACAAATATCAGGTCCAGTACGATGGCACCGATGATCACAGTCATGGTAGGCGCAAATGTGATATTGATCTTTCCAAAATAGAACAGGAATGCGAAAACCTCACAGCAGATAGCAAGTACCCAGAGAATGATAGCTCCGCATCTTAACCCTCCCGCGTTTCCGACGGGCTTAGCCTGCTGAACCTTCTTTTCGCCGGTCGCAGTCTTAACAGTCTTAGTCGTGTCGGAAGCTGACACAATCTTACGTTCCTTTTTTTCCTCAGCCATTTTAATACTCCTCTCAAAATACTCCGGTCCCCCGGTTGATAGAAATATTATAAACTAATGAACTCTTCAATACAAGAAAACATCTTTATTTATTTTTCTTTTTCGACAGTAATCCTATGATACCCGCGATAGTTAAAGCCAAAGCCGCAAAAATCATAAGATAATAGCCGCTTCCTTTTTGTATCATGGACTGCAGCAGATGATCCGCATCTTTATCCAGTGCCGAACTGTCAATGAAAAAGCAGACTGCAGAGATAACTCCCATGACCGTTACAGGTATGTTCAGGCCAAATATCGAGAACAACAGTGCCGCAGCAGCAATTATCAGAATGATGACGCCGTCAACGCCGTCAATGAGTGCGGTGCTGATCGTTGTACCAAAGATCGAAGCGCTCGCAAACGGCATAAAAACAGATATGCCAATGAGCACCGAAGCGATGATGCCTATAAGGTTAGGTCTTACGAGCAGGGACCTCACGTACGTGCCGTCATTTGCATATCCCGCGCTCTCATTTTGCTGCCTGCCCAAGTCCGGCTCCGCGCCCAAAACGCTCTTTCCGCAGTTCGTACAGAATTTCACATCGTCCGGGATCTGCGCCCCGCAATATCTGCAATACATAGCTGCTCCTCCTGTTCGATAAATGTATTCATAACAGTATCAAAATATATTCTACGTTCAAAATATATTCTACGTTCAAAATATCGTTATAAGAATAATCTGTCAATAAAAAACGTAATGTGCTATACTTAAACGCATAGAAAAAGACGCTTTTTCGCGTCTGTATAAAAGGAGGAGAACAATGGACATATCCGATATCTTAAAGCAGATCGGCAGCAAACAGTTAAACGATGTGAGCAAAAAAACGGGTGCATCGAAGAATGACATCATGAGCATTCTCGGTGAGGCTCTACCGCTCCTCGCCGGCGGCACGAGCGAAAAAGAAACCGAAAAAAAGGTTTCTAAAAAGACCGGTTTCTCCCTGGCTACCGTAACAAATGTACTCGGCAGCGCAGGTCCCATGCTCTCAGGTCTGCTGGGCGACGGCTCTAATAATTCCGGCAGTTCATCCCAGAGCAGTTCATCGGGCGGTCTGGGTTCACTCCTCGGCGGTCTCCTCGGCGGAGGCAGCTCATCAGCAGGCAGCAGTTCATCCGGCGGCCTGGGCGGTCTGCTCGGCGGTTTACTCGGCGGCGGCAACAGCTCCTCCTCTTCGTCAGGCAGCTCTTCTTCCGGCTCATCCGGCGGCTTAGGATCACTCCTCGGCGGTCTGCTCGATGTGTCTGTCGATCCCGATGAAACGACTGCCTCCGGCAAGAAAAAACCGAAGAAGCCCGCATCTTCTGCAAAAAAGCCCGCTGCATCTTCAGCCAAGAAGCCGGCATCTTCAACTTCGGCTAAAAAAACCGCCTCAACCTCTGCTAAAAAGCCTGCTTCAACCTCTGCTAAAAAACCTACTTCATCTACAGCCAAGAAGCCCGCTTCATCAACCTCTTCTGCCAAGAAGCCCGCTTCTTCAGCCAAGAAACCTGCAAAATAAGCGTGTAAACTCCCGTTTATTCTGTTCAGCCTGTTTTGTTATTGTTTTTAACCGGTCTCAGGGACGGGCGCCGCAGATGAAACTTCCGGGACCGCGCCCCGGACGCCGGTACTTGCGCGAGAAGCGAAAGACCTCAGCCGGGCGAAAGCCCGTGCCACGTGTTATATGCAACTGTCAAGACTGAAGGTTTTGAACAGTTGCATATTACCGTGGCAGCAAGCGTGAAACGCGGGCTGAGGTCTGAGCGAACGTACATCGAGCTTGTTTTCAAGCGAGATGGCGCTTAGTATCCGCTGCGTCCGAAAAGGAGCGAGAGCGTGTCCCGGAAGTTTTATCGTTGCCGCCCGTCCCGTCACTCGGCCAGTACCTAACCCTACAAAAAAACTCCCGGAACAGATAGTTCCGGGAGTTCTTATGACGAATAAGGGAATCGAACCCTTGTTTCCGCCGTGAGAGGGCGGCGTCTTAGCCGCTTGACCAATTCGCCATTCACATTGCTGAGCTCTCGCGTCAGCAATATGTATATTACTACAGACCCAAATAAAATGCAAGCACTTTTTTCAAAAATTTCAAAAATTTAGATTCCGCATGTTAAGCTCAGCCTTCCGGGCTCTCCGAGCCCTGAAGCATTGCCGCTCCGAAGAAACTCTCGAGCGATATCTGGTCCGATTCGGGCAGATCATCGAGAAGATTCAATTCCTTCATCGTCTGCAGCACCGTATCACCGACCTTGCAGCGCTTCTTGAAATCCTCTCTGGACGTGAACTTCGTCCTCGCCGCAACATCGTATATCTGCTCCGCTACCTTCTCGCCGAGACCCGCTATCGAGCTGAGCGAAGGCATCAGCATGTTGTCCACTATCTGGAAATGACGTGCCTTTGCGGTATAGATGTTGATCGGCGTGAATTTGAGGCCCCTCGCGTAGAACTCGAGTACCGAGCGCATATCGTCGTACTCGCCTTCTTCCTTTGCGCTGATCGTGCCTTCCGCCTTTTTGCGCTTCAGTGCTTTCATGCATTCGATCAGATGCTCCTTGCCCTTGCACATCTTCGCGTAATCGAAATCGGCCGCTCTTATGCTGAAATAAGCCGCATAGTAAGCCAGCGGATAGTATATCTTAAAGTACGCGATGCGGAATGCCATCATCATGTACGCGCAGGCATGCGCCTTCGGGAACATGTACTTGATCTTTTTGCAGGAATCGATGTACCACTGCGGCACCTCATGATCTATCATCGCCTGCTCCATATCGGGGTTGAGGCCTCTGCCCTTGCGGACAGACTCCATCGTCTTGAATGCAAGGCCCGGCTCGAGTCCCTTCGATATCAGATAGATCATGATATCGTCACGCGTACATATCGCTGTGGACAGCGTACAGTCGCCGTTCTGGATATAGTACTGCGCGTTGTTCAGCCAGACGTCGGTACCGTGCGACAGACCCGCGATCTTGACCATGTCCGAGAAACAGGACGGCTTCGTATCCTTAAGCATCTGCATAACGAAATCGGTACCGAGCTCGGGAAGTCCGAGACTGCCCAGCTCCACGTCATCGATATCGGCAGGCTTAACTCCGAGCGCGTCACACGACTTAAACAGAGAGATAACACCCGGATCGTCCATCGGGATAGTCTTTGCGTCCAGTCCCGTGATATCCTCGAGCATACGTATCATCGTCGGATCATCATGACCGAGGATATCGAGTTTCAGCAGGTTATGGTCGATCGAATGGTAATCGAAATGCGTCGTGACGGTCAGCGTTTCCATATCGTTGGCGGGATGCTGTACCGGAGTGAACGAATAGATATTCTCACCCACAGGCAGAACGACGATGCCGCCCGGATGCTGGCCCGTCGTGCGGCGTACGCCCACGCATCCGTTCGCGATCCTCTCCTTTTCAACGACGCGGTGCTTAATGCCGTGCTCCTCATCGTATTTCGAAACATAGCCGAAAGCGGTCTTGTCCGCGAGCGCGCCGATGGTCCCTGCGCGGAATGTCTGTCCGTAGCCGAATATAACTTCGGTATAGTCATGAGCCTTGGACTGGTACTCACCCGAGAAATTCAGGTCGATATCGGGCTCCTTGTCTCCGTAGAATCCGAGGAATGTCTCAAACGGGATATTATGGCCCTCTTTGGTCAGCGGCTCACCACATACCGGGCAGACCGCGTCGGGCATATCGCAGCCCGATTTGGCCTCGTATTCCTTGCAGACATCGGAGTCAAAATCGCTGTAATGACACTTTTTGCAGTAATAATGCGGCGGCAGCGGATTGATCTCGGTGATTCCCGACATGGTCGCCGCAAACGACGAACCGACAGATCCTCGCGAGCCTACCAGATATCCGTCCTCATTGGACTTCCATACAAGTTTCTGCGCGATTATGTACATAACCGCGAATCCGTTTTTGATGATCGATTTCAGCTCGTGCTCGAGCCTGTCGCTGACAGGTTTGGGCAACTCCGGACCGTACAGCTCGTGCGCCCTTCTCTCACATATCTGGCGCAGGGTCTTATCTGAATCCTCTATGACCGGAGGCGCCTTATCGGGGCGCACCGGCGTGATATAGTCGATCATATCGAATATCTTGTTCGGATTCTCGACCACGACCTCATAAGCCTTTTCCTTGCCGAGGAAAGCACATTCCTCCAGCATCTCCTCGGTCGTGTGCAGATACAGGGGGGCCTGCTTGTCCGCGTCCTTAAAGCCCTTCGCGGACATTATGATGCGGCGGTAGACCTCATCCTCGGGATTGAGGTAATGCACGTCGCAGGTGGCAACACAGAGTTTGCCGTCCTTATCGGCCAGCTCCGCTATGCGCTTGTTGATGCGCTTTAAGTCCGCCTCGCTCTCGATATTGGGGAAATCCTCATCTAAAAGCATAAACGCGTTATTGCCGATCTGCTGTATCTCGTAATAATCGTAAAATGAAGCGATCCTCGCGATCTCCTCTTCGGGCGCGTCATGGATTATCGCGCGGTAGAGCTCTCCCGCCTCACACGCGGAACCCACGATTATGCCCTCTCTGTATTTACGCAGCAGGCTCTTCGGTATCCTCGGCCATCTGCCGAAATACGTCAGATGGGCTTCGGATACCAGTCTGTAGAGATTGATCCTGCCGACATCGTTTTTGCAGAGCAGAATGATATGGTGCGAAGGCATCTTCCTGATATCCTCGACCGAATATCTGCCGTCAGGACCCTTTGAATAGGTCTTATTCTTGTATGTAACGGAATCGACCTCATCGTCAACGATATATCCCTCGCAGCCGTATATGATCTTAAACTCCTTCGCGCGCTGCTGATCCTCGGGAGTTTTGAAATTCTTGGGATTGGTCAGCCAATGATACGCCACGGGGAATGACTGAACCACGCCGTGATCGGTGATCGCGACGCCCTTATGCCCCCATTTGAACGCGGTCTTAACAAGATCACCCGCATCGATGACTCCGTCCATATCGCTCATGTTGGTGTGAGCGTGGAGCTCAATGCGCTTGACCGGCGCGTTGTCCATTCTCTTAACCCTGAAATCCGATATGCTCTTGATGCCCCAGATGCGGTCGATTACCATATCGCCGTACCAGGGATCCTTGGGCCACGAATCGACATTAGCCGTGCCCTTGACCTTAATAAAGCTCCCCTCTTTGATAAGCTTCGGAACGCTCTCCTTATCATCGTCAGACAGGAACAGCTTGGCTCCGATCGTATCGGTAAAATCCGTGATGCTGATCGTGACCATGAGCTTGCCCGTCTTGGTCTCACGGTCCTCATAACGCAGCACCATGCCCTGTACGACCACCTCGCCGGGCTCACTGCCGATATCGGCTATCCTGATGGGGTCACCCTCGCACTCGCGTCCGTAAAACACTTCGGGATCGTCGGAAACGATCTTTTTCCTGAATCCGGATCTGAATTTATCGTATGCGCCTTTACCGCCCTCGCGGCCCTTGAACGGCTCTTTGCCTGCAGGCTTTTTGTCGGCGGCTTTGCCGTTTGCTTTGCCGGAGTCTTTGGTCACGGCCGGCTTATTCGTCGGCTTCGCGTCACCGTCGGCCTTAGTCACCGCATCGGCACCTGCCTCCGAGCGTATCTCCGCAGCGCTCTCGCCCAGAGGTGCGCTGTCCTCGATATTCCGGGCGGCAGACTCCTCCGCGGAATTGCCGAGAAATCCCGATACATACTCCTCTTCGGTCTCCCGTTCCTTAACCGCATGGTATCTGACCTTTACCGCGACATCGAGACCGAAACGGTCCTTCCACATCGAGTTCATCATGGATACCAGCTGAGGCTCCTTTGCGACAGAGATGCCGCCGTCGGGCATATCGATCGTGATCTCGCCCCCGGAAGCCGTAACGAACGAATTGCGGTAAAGAGTCGCGATAACGGGACTCTTTAAGGCCAGCTCATCCTCTATGTACACATGATACCTGTTCCATATCTCGTCAAAGCTCATGCCTTCCGCAAACGAATAACGCACGCTTAAGCGTACGTTTTTGCCTGCCTTGGAAAAGACCTGGCGATAGAGTATGTTCTCCATCTCGTTGATCGTTTCCAGCCCTATATATGAAGGCGACGCGAGCTTAACGCACATATGGTTGTTCGTATTGGACGCAAGGAGCTTCTCCACCTCCACGTCCTCGAACTTCTTTTTAAGCTTCGCATCGACATTAACAGAATAAAAAACTTCAAAAAACCGCATTACTTACACTCCCCGACCGGTTTGGACCATCTCGTCCAGCTGTGCCTTAAGTTCGTCGAGCAGACGCTCTTCGGGCACCTTTTTAACTATTTCACCCTTTTTGAAAATAAGACCTTCCCCGTCACCGCCCGCGATGCCTATATCGGCCTCACGCGCCTCTCCGGGGCCGTTGACCGCGCAGCCCATGACCGCGACCCTGATGGGCAGATCGTAGTGCGAGCAGAGTTCCTCCGCGCGTCCCGCGAGCCCTATCAGATCGATCTTTGTCCTGCCGCAGGTCGGACACGAAACGACGTCTATGCCGGCCTTCATCAGTCCCAGATTACGCAGGATGAGTCTCGCGGACCTGATCTCCTCGATAGGATCGGCAGTCAGCGATACACGTATCGTATCTCCTATGCCCTCGTTCAGGATAATGCCGATGCCCATCGCTGATTTGATATTGCCGGCGATCAGCGATCCGGTCTCCGTGATGCCCACATGCAGCGGCAGATCGGTCCTGTCGGCGATCAGCTCATGAGCTTTTACCGACATCATGACATCCGATGACTTGATCGATATCACGATGTCATGAAAATCCATGTCAAGGAGTCTCTGCGCCTGTCCGAGAGCGCTCTCCACGAGTCCTTCGGCTGTTACCCTGCCGTATTTTTCAATATACTTTTTCTCAAGAGACCCCGAATTGACACCGACCCTTATAGGGACATGATACTCCTTTGCCTTTTCGACAACGGCGCGTACGCGCTCTTCGGAGCCGATGTTTCCGGGATTGATCCTGATCTTGTCGGCACCGTTTTCGATTGCGGCTATCGCCAGCCTGTAATCAAAATGTATATCCGCAACGAGCGGGATATGGATACCGTCCTTTATCTGCCTCAGCGCCTTAGCCGCCTCAACAGTCGGCACCGCGCAGCGGATGATATCGCAGCCCGCGCGCTCCAGATCCAGTATCTGGGCCACGGTCGCAGCGGCGTCCTCTGTCTTTGTATTTGTCATTGACTGAACAGCGATCGGGTTGGAACCACCGATCGCCGTTTTGCCTATATTTACTGTTCTTGAATTGCGTCTTTCCATAATCTACCTGAAAAATACGTTCCTGATGTCGTTAAAGAATACAAATACCATCAAAGCCATCAGCAGCACGATGCCGATCGCGTGTACCAGGCCCTCTTTCTCGACCGGTACTGGTTTGCCCCTGATAAGCTCGATAATGATGAATACGAGCCTGCCGCCGTCGAGCGCGGGGATCGGGAGCAGATTCATGACTCCGAGGTTTGCGCTCAGCAGAATGGCCCAGTTCATGAGGTTGAGCACTACATAAAGGATGCCGTCCGACTTGGACTCCTGAACGGTATTCTCGAGCTCCGATACGATGCGCACAGGTCCGCCGAAATCATCGGCCGAAACCCTGCCCCTAAATATCTGACCGAGGCTTTTGTAGGTATTGACGATCCAGTATTTGACCTCAACAACGGAATACTTAAGTACTCCTATCGGACCTGTCTTTTCCCTGCCGCCGTAGTTGTAATTAAAGCCCGTAACATAAGTCTCGGTAAACTCAGGCGTAAGCGTGAGCGTCTGTGTCTGCTCGCCGCGCTTTATCGTAAACCGGACCTCACTGCCGTCGAGCGGATGCTCTCCGATATACTCGCTGAAGGCCTTACCCGAAGCTATCTCTACGTCATTGATCCCAACGATTACATCCTTTGCGCGGATGCCTGCTCTCTCCAGCACACCGCCCTTTATGACATTGCTTATCTCGCAAGGCAGCTCATCTGGCGTATAGTAGAATCCGAGCTTGTATGAACGGTTCAGGGCCGGGATGAACTGAGTCTTGTATTTCTCTCCGTCGCGCTCATAAGTGAGCGAATACGACCTGTTCTCGAGCTCATCAAAATTAAATAAGATATACAGCTCGCGTCCGATCGAGATATGATGCCCGTCAAAATCGGTGATCAGATCGCCGGGCTTAAGTCCCGCCTCGCTGACCGGTGAACCCTCGGTAACGGAGGTAACAACACAGGGGTCGTAACCGACTACCGAGATAACGATGACCGCCAGCACGAACGCCAGGATGAAATTAAAGAACGGGCCCGCAAATATCGTCGCGAAACGTGCCCATGGCTTTTTATTGGTATAGGCTCTCTCGTCGTCGCTCTCTCCGTCCTCTCCGAGCATCTTGCACGCTCCTCCGAACGGGATCAGCCTGATGCTGTACTCGGTCTCGCCCTTTTTAAACGAGCAGAGCTTCGGACCGAATCCAACCTGGAACTCGGGCACGAGAATGCCGTTTTTCTTGGCAACGATCAGATGCCCCATCTCGTGTACGACCACGATGACGCAAAAGATCAGTATGCCTATAAGAATGCTGATCAGTTTACTCATTACAAAAAACTCCTATCTGTTTCTATGATACCATAATACCATTTTCCCGATCGGAATTTTAATTAATTTAGTATTAATTCTTACTAAATAATTCGGAAGCCTTTTTATAGGTTTCGGCCTCCGTCCGAAGGATATCGTCCAGACCGGGCTCAGCGATGTTTTCATGCCCGTTCATGCAGTGTTCTATGATATCGTAAATGCCGGTAAATCCGATCTCGCCTTTCAAAAAACGGGCAACGGCATATTCGTTCGCGGCATTGAATACGGTGCAGATGCTGCCGCCCTGCCTGATCGCGTCCAGTCCGAGCTTAAGACCTTTAAATGTTGAATAGTCGGGTTTTTCAAATTCTATGCGGGCCAGCTCGAACAGGTCAAGTCTCGCCTCGGGCCCCGGAAGCCTCTTGGGATAATACAGCGCGTACTGTATCGGGAGTCTCATATCGGGCAGTCCCATCTGCGCCAGGATCGCGCCGTCCTTAAACTGCACGGCGGAATGGATGATGCTCTTAGGCTGTATCACTACCTCTATGTCATCGGGCGCGACGTTAAAGAGCCATCTTGCCTCCATGACCTCGAGCGCCTTATTGACCATTGACGCGGAATCCACGGTGATCTTCGGTCCCATGAGCCAGTTGGGATGCTTAAGCGCGTCCGCCGCGGTCTTAGTTGTCAGTTCATCATATCTCATGCCCCTGAACGGTCCTCCCGAGGCTGTGAGCAGTATCTTTTCTATGCCGCACTCATCGGGGAACGGATAATGCCCATCGGGTCCGCAGTGTCCCTGCAGGCACTGGAATATGGCGGAATGTTCGCTGTCTATCGGCAGGAGTCTCACTCCTTTTTCGGCAAGCAGAGACATGATGATATGCCCTGCGGTTACCAGTGTTTCCTTATTGGCCAGCGCTACGTCACAGCCCGCCTCTATCGCGGCTATGGTCGGACGGATACCGATCATGCCGACGAGGGCCGTCACTGTCAGATCGTTGGCCGGGTCAGAGGCCAGATCGATGAGTCCCTCCATGCCGGTTACGACATCGACTGCCAGATCGGCCGTCCTTTTCCTGAACTCTTCGGCTTTTTCTTCATCAAAAACGCAGACTCTCTTCGGGCGCAGAGCCCTCGCCTGCTCCTCAAGTCTGTCAATGCTCGAACGCGCCGCGAGGGAATAAACCTCAAAGCCGCCGAGCCTGTTCGCAACATCGATCGTCTGGGTCCCGATGGAGCCTGTGGATCCCAAAAGACATAATTTCCTCATCAGATATCTCCAAATACCATAATATCCCGTGTGCCGGGATCAGTGCACGCCGCAAACCGCTTCAGATACCGAAATACAGCAGATAATACACTATAGGCGCGATAAATATCACGCTGTCGAAACGGTCAAGTATCCCGCCGTGTCCGGGAAGCAGTTTTCCGTAATCCTTTATCTGTTTGTCACGTTTGATCGCCGATGCCGCCAGATCTCCGATCATCGAAACGACCGACGAGCATGCCGCGATAACCGCGAATGAAAATACAGGGTTCGGGAACTCAGCCGTCAGGCTGTTCTTAAAGATAAGCGCATATATAACTCCGATCAGCACCGCTCCGAGCACGCCTCCGATAAAGCCCTCGAGCGACTTCTTGGGGCTGAGTACCGGAACGATCTTGTGCTTTCCGATCGATCTGCCGACCACATAAGCCATCGTATCCGCTCCCCACGAGCCGATGAAAATGAGCCATACGGTGAATTTGCCGCCCGGCAGATCTCTGACCAGGAAAATGTATGAAAGCGTCAGGGCCACATAGAAAAACCCGAAGAATATCATCGTGATCTGCTCGGAATTATACTTCGGGAACGCAAAAACATATACAGCGAGCAGAATGACTATGAACGCCGCGATTAGAACAGGAAACGCAGCGGAATACGGAAAAGCCGCGTCATCCGATAGAATCTCCTTCCACAGCAGCAGGCCGTACCATGCGGCGGCTGCCGCATATCCCGCAAAAGCAGCAGGTGACTTATGCACCCCGACCGCGCGGTAGAGCTCCATCAGACCGATCATCGATACCGCCAGCAGCACGCCCCAGAGCACGTATCCTCCGAGAACGATCGCCGCGATGGCAACTATCACAAGTATCACGCCGGTCCTTAACCTTATCAGAAATGAATTATCCTTCTGTATGCTGTCTTTATTACTCATTATGCCCCCTGATGTGATTATTCTTTACGTCCGCCGAAGCGCCTGTCCCGCCTGCCGTAATACTCTATGGCCTTTTCGAGGTCAGCTTTGGTGAAATCGGGCCAGAGCACCTCCGGGAAATAAAACTCGGTGTAAGCCAGCTGCCATAGCATGAAATTCGATAATCTCAGCTCCCCGCTGGTCCTGATAAGCAGGTCGGGATCGGGAATATCGGAAGTATCGAGCCTCGATGATATAAGCTCCTCATCGACGGCCGAAGGATCGAGCCTGCCGGCTTTGACATCCTCGGCGATCCCCTGCATCGCGCGTGTGATCTCGTCCCTGCCTCCGTAGTTCAGCGCAACCGTGAAATTAAGCCCCGTGCAGGTGCTGCTCTCACGCTCGAGCTCCTCGATCGAAGCCTGCAGATCGGGCGCGAGCCTGCTCTTGTCGCCGATCACGCGGACACGCATGTTATTCTTCCGGCTGCGTATGAGGCAGTTTTTCAGATAATCGCGCAGCAGGTTCATAAGAGTCTTGACTTCATCCTCGGAGCGCTTCCAGTTCTCTGTGGAAAACGCATATACCGTGAGATATTTGATCCCGAGGTCCCATGCCCATTCGCATACATCCTCTACTGTTTTCGCCCCTGCCGAATGTCCTGCGGCCCTGGGCAGGAATCTCTTTTTGGCCCATCTGCCGTTTCCGTCCAGGATTATCGCGACATGGCGCGGTACATTGGTTTTGTTGTCGGACATATTTTTAAGCCTTTCATTTTTGTGTCAGGCACTGCCTGCCACTCATAAGAAAGAGCCGCGCAAGCAATTGCCCGGCTCCCGAAATCTATTATTATCAGTCATCTCGCGAGCAAGCTCGCTCGATGACGTTGGCTCAACACTCAGCACGCACTTCGTGCTCCTGTCAGTCGTACCGACCCGATCACGAGCCTTTGGCTCGCATCGTGCCGATATCGTCCGACATGACTTCGTCAGCTGAGTGTATCGCTTATACGGTCATAATTTCTTTGGTCTTCTCTTCCATTTTCTTGTCGGCTTCGGCTACGTACTTCTCGGTGATCTTATCGATCTCGCCCTCGAGCTGCTTCTGTACGTCCTCCGAGATTTCGCTGGCCTTGCCCATCTTCTTCACGGTGTCGTTGGCATCGCGGCGGATGTTTCTTAACGCAACCTTGGCGTCCTCTGCCTTTTTCTTAACGTCCTTAGCGAGATCCTTACGTCTCTCCTCGGTAAGCTCGGGGAATACCAGTCTGATGATCTTTCCGTCGTCGGTAGGATTGATGCCGATATCGGACATATTGATCGCCTTTTCGATCTCCTTGATCATCTTTGACTCCCAGGGCTGGATCTGGATGATGCGAGCCTCGGGAACGCTGACATTCGCTACCTGGCTGATAGGCGAAGGTGTGCCGTAATAATCTACTCTGATCTTATCGATAAGATGGGGATTCGCACGTCCCGCTCTGATCGAAGCGTATTCCTCGGTCAGAACGTCCATGGTCTTCTGCATTTTCTCTTCGTAGGGTTTAATTCTCTCGTCCATTTTGCCTCTCCTTTATTCAGGTCGTAACTATAGTTCCGGTGCAATGACCGCCTGCATTCGTAATGATGGAATTCTGCTCGTTCAGTGAGAATATCAGCAGCGGCATCCTGTTCTCCAGGCACATAACCGATGCGGTGGAATCGATGACCTGCAGTCCCTTCTCTACCAGTTCGTTAAGTGAGATCCTGTCGTACTTTACCGCCGAAGGATCCTTCTTGGGATCCGCGCTGTACACGCCGTCGATGGCCTTTGCCATCATGATGATCTCGCAGTCGAGCTCTATCGCGCGCAGTGCCGTAGCCGTATCCGTCGAGAAGTAAGGATGTCCGGTGCCTCCCGCCAGGAAAACAACCTTGCCCTTGTTGAGGGCCTTAACGGCCTTGTCCTTTGAGAAAAGCTCGGACATGTCGCCGCACTCAAAAGGTGTGTAGATAACGGTCTTCAGACCGCAGTATCTGAAAATGTCCGATACATAGATGCAGTTCATGATCGTAGCCAGAATGCCGATCTGATCCGCCTTATAGCGGTCGATGGTCTCGCTGGTGCGTCCTCTCCAGAAATTACCGCCGCCGATAACGATGGCAACCTGGGTGCCGGCCTCTACGATCGACTTAACCTGCTTCGCCACTCCGATGCAGGTCTCCTCATCGAATCCTGTCTTCTTTTCTCCGGCAAGAGCCTCGCCGGAAAGCTTAAGTAAAACGCGCTTATAACGTTCCATGCGTCCTCCGCAAACTATTATTCAAAGATGTCGTCTATATCTACCGCAGCGTAAGTCAGTGAGCAGAAGCCCTCGAGCACCGCTCCGTTGTTCATCTGAACAGACTTAGCCTTAACGTTGCCCTTGATGATGGCTGTCGAATCAAAGATAACGGGTCCCTTTATATCGAGCTCACCCTTTACCGCACCCGCGATAACGGCCGAGCCGGCCTTGATATCGCCTACAACAACGGTTCCGAGTCCGATCTTTACAGTACCTTCGCTGTCAATATTACCGTCGAGACGCTTAGCGTTAACATATACGTCCGAAGCGATGGAGTTACCCGAAACGCTGCCGGAGATCGTCAGCTTACCGATACACTCGATGTCGCCGTTGATCGTTCCCATAACATTAAGCGAGCAATCCGAAACGATGCTTCCGTTGATCGTGGTGCCGGCAGTGATGACCGTAACCTGATCGTCGGCTGCCGCTGACTTTGCCGCAGGTGCTGCTGCGGGCTGTGCGGCGGGCTCATCGATCACATAGTCCTCCTCGACCATGACCTCCTCATCCGCGGGCGCAGACTCATCGAAAAGATTCTCCAGAAGGCTTGCGTCAACCGAATCCTCGGCCTCCTGCGCCGCCTCCGAAACGGCCTCCTCAGCCTCTGCCTCTTCGCTGATGATATCCTCGCTTACTTCTACTGCGTCATCATTTAAATCCTTGAAAAAACCCATGTCTTCCTCCTCCTTAGAATCGGCTCTCAGCCGATTCTGCTTCCTCGCGATAAACACGACTGGCGTACCGAGCTGTGCCTAAAGGTACTTCGCATTAAATTATAATATACCCGCAGAAGATTGTCACTAAAAACCAAGAAAAATAATTCCAGATTTAACAAACTGCAAAAAGGCCCTAAAAACAGGCCTTTCCGCAGCGATTTTCTATTTTGTCCTTAAAGCCCTCATCGAATTGAGGATCGCGATCACTGCGACTCCCACATCCGCGAAAACCGCGAGCCACATGTTGGCAATACCCAGCGCGCCGAGGATCAGGACCGCGAACTTTACGCCGAGCGCAAATACGATGTTCTGGCGTACGATACGCATCGTTTTCCGGGCTATTCCCTTGAATGTGATGAGTTTTGCGATATCGTCGTCCATGATTACGACATCGGCCGCCTCGATCGCGGCATCGGCCCCCAACGCACCCATAGCCACGCCTATATCCGCTCTCGTGAGCACGGGCGCGTCATTGATGCCGTCACCGACAAATATCAGTGCTCCGCTGCCGTTCTGTTCATCGAGCAGTTTTTCCACAGCGCTGACCTTATCAGCGGGGAGCAGCTCCGCGCGGTATTCGCCGATACCCAGGCTCCCGGCAACGGCCGATGCCGTTTCTTCTCTGTCGCCCGTCAGCATGACCGTACGCTCGATGCCTGCTTTTTTCAGGCCTTTTATCGTGTCGGCCATGCCTTCCTTGATCACGTCGGAGATGATCACATAGCCCATGTATTTGCCGTCGGCAGCGATATATACGACCGTTCCGGTCTCCCTGACCGCAGGAGCCGAAATACCGTTGTCTTCCAGGAGCTTCGCGTTGCCCGCAAGTACCGTTTTACCGTTCAGCTTTCCGCTGACGCCGCAGCCCGAGATTTCCGTGTAATCCTCGAGCCCTTCGGGTGCCCTGGATCCTTCGCCCGCTCTTTTTAAATATTCCCTGACGATCGATCTCGCGATCGGATGAGTGGAGAAAGCCTCCGCTCTCGCCGCAGTATCGATCAATTCATGCTGCGTGCAGTCATCGGCCACAGTCTTTGTTACTTCAAAAGTGCCCTTTGTCAGCGTTCCTGTCTTATCAAACGCAATCGCATTGGCATGCGAGAAAACCTCTACAAAATTGCTGCCTTTGACCAGCACTCCGTTTTTCGAAGCGGCGCCGATACCTCCGAAGAATCCCATCGGAACCGAGATGACCAGCGCGCACGGGCAGGAAATAACCAGGAATGTGCAGGCACGCTTTACCCATTCGGCCCAGTCACCCGTGATGAGCGACGGTATCACCGCAAGCAATACGGCAGCGATCGTAACGATCGGCGTATAATACTTTGCGAATCTCGTAATGAAATTCTCGGTACGGCTCTTTCTGCTTCCGGCATTCTCTACGAGCTCGAGGATACGCGCTACCGTCGAATCCTCATAAGCTTTGGTCGTCCTGTATTTGATAGCGCCCTCTTTATTGATGCAGCCCGAGAACAGCTCCTCACCCGGGCCTATATGGCGCAGCACCGACTCGCCCGTGAGCGCCGAAGTATCCAGCCAGCTCTCGCCGTCCTCTACGATACCGTCGACAGGGACCTTCTCGCCGGGTCTTACGAGCAGCAGACTGCCGATCTCGACCTCCTCGGGATCCGCTTCCTCTATACTTCCGTCCTCAGCCACCAGATTGGCGGTCTCGGGCGCGATATCCATCAGATCCGATATTGACTGTCTCGATTTTCCTACCGCATAGCTCTGGAACAGCTCGCCGACCTGGAAGAAAAGCATTACCGCGACCGCTTCCTCAAACTCACCCGTGGCGTATGCGCCTATTCCGGCGATGATCATCAGGAAATTCTCATCGAATACCTGACCGTGCGCGATGTTTTTACCCGCCTTGATCAGGATATCGTAACCGACGATCAGATAAGGCACGATGAATAAGACCGCTTCGAGCCAGCCGCCTTCATATTCCGAAAGGACTGTCTTAAACAGCACGAGCAGTGTAAAAAACAATACGGCGGATACGATTATCCGGTACAGAACCTTTTTTTGCTTAGGACTCATACAGGGCCTCCATTACCATTTACTTAACGAAACAGGCTGCCTGCACACTGCAGACAGCCCGGTGATCATCTTAAAATAACACAGTCAGGCTCAACCTTTGCGCAGACCTTAACAACCTCATCCATGATCGCGTCGAATCTGTCATCGGCAGCGTCTACCATCATCTTCTGAGACATAAAATTTACCGAAGCGTCATTGACACCGTCGATCTTTTTGATAGCCTCTTCCATTTTTGCGGCGCAGTTAGCGCAGTCAAGATCCTGTAAATTGAATTTCTTTTTCATAACATTTCTCCTTTCGCTTATACCCGGACACCCGCCGGTCATTAATCCTCTTCGATATGCTCCAGGCCGATATTGATGATCGATCTGACATGATCGTCGGCCAGTGAATACACGATCTGTTTACCGTCACGGTTTCCCGCTATCAGCTTTGCCTGCTTAAGGAGCTTCAGCTGATGCGAAACAGCAGACTGGGTCATGTTCAGAGCCTCCGCGATATCACCGACACAGAACTCGCCCTGCAGCAATACGCACAGGATGCGCACTCTGGTGGAATCTCCGAAGCACTTAAACAGCTCGGCCAGATCGTACATCTCATCTTCTATCGGCAATCTGATGTTTACGCCCATGTGAGTCTCCTTTCCGATAAAGCAATTCGTTTTATCATTTGAGCATTTGTTCATGTGTTCATAATAATACTATACCGAAAATTTGTCAACAGCTATTTTAAATCTTTTTTATTCGGTTATTCTCTTATATGCTTCGGGTCTGCGGTCGCGGAAAAGTCCCCAGTCGAATCTGGCTTTACGAACCGCATCAAGATCAAATTCGGCGATCAGGACCGCGTCTCCCGTCCTGCCTGCCTTTTCAATGACAGCTCCCGTTTCGTCCGTGATAAACGATGAGCCGTAGAAATCGAGCGATGAGCTCTGTCCCCCGTTCGCCTGCGTAGGTTTTACCGTCTCGAGACCGTATCTGTTCGCCGCGATAACCGGCACAACATTTGCCGCCGCATGCCCCTGCATCACGCGCTGCCAGTGCTCGCTGCTGTCTGTGTCGAGTATGGGCTCCGATCCGATGGCTGTCGGGTAAAAAAGCAGTTCCGCGCCGTCTATCGCCATGCATCTGGCTGTCTCCGGGAACCACTGATCCCAGCAGATACCCACGCCTATCCTTCCGAAGCGGGTATTCCAGACCTTAAAGCCCGTATTGCCCGGAGTAAAATAAAACTTTTCCTGATAGAAGTGATCGTCCGGAATGTGAGTCTTGCGGTAGATGCCCAGAACCGTCCCGTCCGCGTCGATCACGGCGCAGCTGTTGTACAGCACATTAACATCCCGCTCATAAAAGCTGACGATAGTGACAATACCCAGTTCTCCCGACAGATCGCGAAAGCGCGCTACCGCGTCGTTATCATTTACGCTCTTTGCGTATTCATAGTACTCGTAGCATCTCTCCTGACAGAAATACGGTCTTTCGAACAGCTCGGGAAGCAGCACGATCTGTGCTCCTTTTTCCGCCGCTTCTCTCACTCTTCTTTCAGCGTGGTCGATATTCTCCGAAACGCTGCCCGTGCAGTTCATCTGTACAGCGCAAACCTTGACTTTTCTCATATCAGTTCTCCGTTCAATTAATTACATTTGCAGCCGGTATCTGCTGTGTTATGCAGTGGATATTTCCGCCGCCGAGTATTATATCCCGTGCGGGTATCGGCACGATCCGCCTGCCGGGGCAAAGCTCCTTCATGATAGCGACCGCCCGCGCGTCACTCATCTCATTTTCGCCTCCGAACTGAGGCAGCAGTACCGCATCGTTCGTAAAATAAAAGTTCACATAGCTCGCCGCCAGACGCTCTCCTGTCTCACGAACGTCCTCACCCTCTTCGAAGACATAACCTTCAAGATCCGCCTCTGAAACGGTGACAGGCACCTTAGGGATCGGCAGCTTATGTACTCTGATACCTGCTTCTTCGAGCACCTTCAGACACGCCGCGGACAGCTCGTACTGCGGATCGGACTTATCATCCGTCCATGCGAGCACGACCTCATCGGGAGCTGTAAAAGCGCATACATTGTCCACATGCTCATTTGTCTCATCGTTATATATGCCTCTCGGGAGCCATATAACGCGCTCCGCGCCGAGATACGCCTTAAGCCTGTCCTCTATCTCCGTCTTCGACAGATGCGGATTTCTGCCGGGGCTTAACAGACAGGCCTCGGTCGTCATGACCGTGCCCGCGCCGTTCGAATGGATCGAACCGCCTTCCAGCACAAAATCACCGGCGTCATACCCTTCATAGCCGGTCTTTCTCATGAACTCGGGAGCGAAGGCGTCGTCCTTTTCCCAGTGGGCATACAGGCCGTCATATTCGCCGCCCCAGGCGTTAAAACGCCAGTTTATGCCGCGAACCCGGCTGCCGTCGCGCGAACGGACAAAGGTCGGAGCTATGTCTCTCGCCCATGCATCGTCGGTTGGGATATTGATGAGAACTATTCTGCCGTTTTCATTCACCGCTCCGGAAAGCAACTCTTGGTCAGCAATAACCGCCTCGGGAAGCATCTCTTTAGCCGCCTGCCGCGTCCTTTCGTTTACCGCCACGCAGACCTTCTCCGAGGCAGCTATTTCCCTGATGATCCGGGCAAATACCTTCTGTGCCGGCTTTGCGCCGTGCGGCCATGAACCCGGGCGTTCGGGGAAAACCATGATCGTTGCCTCATGCGGTTCATATTCCGCAGGCATGTAAAATCCGTCATGTGACGGTGCAGTATCTTTGATCATCATGACAGCCTTCCCTTAAAATCCTCATATCCGAAAGTTTTTACGGTCTCATACCTGCCGTCCGCATGCAGTATGCCTATCTCCGGAAGAGGCATCCCGTTGAATGTATTGTTTTTGACCATCGAATATATGGCCATATCCTCAAAAGACAGGATGTCGTCCTCATGCAGTTCACAGTCAAAGCTGTAATCGCCTATTATGTCTCCTGCAAGGCACGTGCGGGACGCCAGTCTGTAGGTATGAGCCTTCTCTCCGGCCTTACCCGAGGCAAACAGAGGCGGTCTGTAAGGCATCTCGAGCACATCGGGCATATGGCATGCCGCCGAAGCGTCGAGTATCGCTATATCCATGCCGTTCTTTACGATATCGCAGACACGGGTCACGAGCCATCCGGCATTGAGCGCTATCGCTTCACCCGGCTCCACATACACTTCCACGCCGTGGCGGGCCTTAAACTCACGGATCAGGCGGATCAGGCGCTCTCTGTCGTAATCGGCGCGCGTGATATGATGTCCGCCGCCGAAATTAACCCATTTGAGACCGTCCAGATACTTTCCGAACTTTTCTTCAAAAGCCTTAAGTGTAATCTCAAAAGCATCCGAGTTCTGCTCGCACAGAGTGTGAAAATGCAGTCCGTCGATGTATTCAAGTACTTCCGGATCGAAATTCGCAGCAGTAACGCCCAGTCTCGATCCGGGCGCGCAGGGATCGTAAATAGCAGTCTCCTGCGTCGAGCATTCGGGATTCACACGCAGTCCGAGACTAACATGTGTGCCCGCAAACGCCCCCGCGTATTTCCTGACCTGCGCTGTCGAATTAAACACGACATGATCGGCGATGCGAGACAGCTCAGCCATCTCACTCTCTGTATACGCGGGCGAGTAAACATGCACCTCGCCATTAAACTCCTCGCGTCCAAGCCTCGCCTCATACAGGCCGCTCGCCGTAGTTCCGTCCAGATATTTCTCTATCAGGGGATACAGCGAGAACATCGAAAAAGCCTTTTGAGCCAGAAGTATCCTGCAGCCGGCTTTTTCCTTAACATCCTTCAATATCTCAAGATTTTTGACGAGAGCTGCCTCGTCTGCCACATAGCAGGGCGTAGACAGCTCCTTAAATATGTCTTTTCGCAGTTCCATTAATTCATCAGCTCATAAACACCTGTGTCCGTACCGTTCCCGATACAGACGCTGTGTCTTCATCACTCCACAGTCTTCGGGTTCTCGTCAACCTGCCAGGGCAGTCCGTATTTGTTCAGCGCTTCCATGTAAGGATCGGGATCGAACTCTTCGACATTGAACACGCCGGGTCTGCTCCAAGTACCCGAAGCTACCATCGCGGTACCGATCATCGCGGGAACGCCCGTTGTATAGCTGATAGCCTGCGCTCCGGTCTCCTTGTATGCCTCCTGGTGGTCGCAGACATTGTAGATATATATGGTCTTCTCTTTGCCGTCCTTTACGCCGGTAAAGATGCAGCCGATGTTCGTCTTGCCCACGGTCCTCGGGCCGAGTGACGCGGGATCGGGAAGCAGGGCCTTTAAGAACTTGATCGGGATGATCTCATGTCCTTCGAACTCCACGGGATCGGTGCGGAGCATGCCGACATTCTGCAGGCAGTTCATATGTGTCAGATAGCTCTGTCCGAAAGTCATAAAGAATCTGATCCTCTTGATGCCGGGGATGTTCTTGGCCAGCGACTCGATCTCCTCGTGGTGGAGCAGATACATATCCTTCTCGCCCACCTGGTCGAAGTTGTATACGCGCTTGATCTCCATGGGTTTGGTCTCTACCCAGTGGCCGTCCTCCCAGTAAGATCCGTTCGCGGATACCTCGCGCAGATTGATCTCGGGATTGAAATTGGTGGCAAAGGGATAACCGTGGTCTCCGCCGTTGCAGTCAAGTATGTCGATGTAATGGATCTCGTCGAAATAATGCTTTAAGGCATAAGCCGAATAAACCTGCGTAACTCCGGGATCAAAGCCGGTTCCAAGCAGCGCGGTAAGACCGGCCGCCTTGAATTTCTCATCATATGCCCACTGCCAGCTGTAATCGAAATAGGCGGTAAAGCCTTTCTCTTTGCAGCGCTTCTCGTAGATCGCTCTCCATTCGGGGTCTTCTGTGTCCTCAGCCTCGTAATTGGCGGTATCAACGTAGTTTGCCCCTGCCTCAAGGCATGCGTCCATGATCGTCAGGTCCTGGTACGGCAGAGCGACATTGAGCACTGTATGAGGCTTGAACTCCTTCATGAGCTTGCCCAGAGACTCCTTTGAATCGGCGTCCACCGTTGCTGTCGTGATAACAGCCTTGGTCTTATCCTTTAATTTAGCTGCCAGGGCGTCGCATTTGGACACGGTCCTGCTGGCCAGCAGTATCTCCGTAAAGAGCGGATTCTCACAGCATTTGTAAATAGCAACGGTCGCTACTCCGCCGCATCCGATAACCATCAGTTTCATAATGATCGTCCTCCTTATTGTTATTGGTTCAGGTCAGTGCCTGCTTAGATTCATGCCTTCTGTCTGCTTCCCTCTTCTTCCTCGAGCAGATCCTCCACGTATTTCGGGAGCATAAATGCCCCACGGTGAAGATTGGTCGTATAGTACCATGTCTTGATATTCCGGTCGTTCCAGCGCTTTGAGTTAAGGTCCTTCAGCGGATGATACTTTTTGCTCGCGAAACCGAACAGCCAGTAGCCCGAAGGACATGTGGGGATATGCGCCTGATACACACGGCTGATCGGAAAGCTCTTATATGCCTTTTTGTGCATCGCGCGGCAGTTGTCCTCATCCTCGTCAAAGAACGGGCTGCCGTGCTGATAGACCATGATCCCGTCCTCTTTGAGGGCCTTGTAGCAGGAGCCGTAAAACTCCTTTGTAAACAGTCCCGCGGTATGTCCGAGCGGGTCGGTAGAATCATTGATGATGAGATCGTACTCGTCCGACTTGCCTCTCAAAAACCTCAGTCCGTCACGGTTATGCAGCCTTACGCGCGGATCGTCGAGACCGCAGGCATTGTCCGGAAAGAACTCACGACAGACATTGACAAACATCTCGTCAGGCTCGACCACATCTATCTCCTCTATCTCGTCATAATGCCCGAGCTCTCTGGCCACTCCTCCGTCGCCGCCTCCGATGACCAGCACCTTTTTAACATTCGGATGCACCGCCATGGGTACATGCACGACCATCTCGTCATAGGTGAACTCGTCCTTCTCCGAGAATATCACGCTGCCGTCGGAGGTCAGGAATCTGCCGAACTCCTGCGATTCAAAAACATCTATCCTCTGAAAGTCGCTGATGCCCGAAAACAGCTGTTTTTCGACGCGCACGGACATCTTGACGTTATTTGTATGCATTTCCGAAAACCAGAATTCCATCACTGACTCACTTTCTATTATTCCTGTTACTATTCACAGTTACTATTCACAGTCTGGACAAAACACATGTAACTATTTCAGCACATTCAGTCGTTCCAGACTGCCGTCTTCGGGGCCCTGCATGGAGCATCCTTTCTCCATCGCGTAGAGAGTATAATCGATGATCTCCTTCGTGATCATCTCGCCGGGCGCCAGTATCGGGATCCCGGGCGGATAGCACATCACGAACTCGCCGCAGATCCTGCCTGCCGTCTCCCTGATCGGGATCAGCTCCTTTTCGGCATAAAATGCCTTCTGCGGAGTCGCCGCGACGATAGGCGCGATGTACTCGGCATTGTGCTGCTTTGTGGGCGTCTTGGAATACAGGCGCTTGATATCCTCCAGGGCTCCGACCAGACGCTCGATATCCTGTATCCTGTCGCCTATCGAGATATACGCGAGTATGTTGCCGATATCACCGAACTCTATCTGTATGTCGTACTCGTCGCGCAACAAATCGTATACCTCGATGCCCGTAAGTCCTATGTCGCGGGTATATACGGACAGCTTCGTCACATCGTAATCAAATATGCTCCCGCCGTTAACCAGCTCCTTGCCGTAGGCATAGTATCCGCCTATAGAGTTGATCTCGCCTCTGGCGTACTCGGCCATATCCTTTACCTTTTCGAACGATTCGCGTCCGCGAAGAGCCAGGTTTCGTCTGGAGATATCGAGGCTCGAGAGCAGCAGATAGCTCGCACTCGTGGTCTGCGTAAGATTTATGATCTGTTCGACATAGCGCGTGTTTACATTCGGTCCTAGAAGCAGCAGCGAGCTCTGGGTCAGGCTGCCTCCCGACTTATGCATGCTGACAGCGGCCATATCCGCTCCGGCCGCCATAGCCGCCGTCGGCAGATTCTCATTAAAATACAGATGCGTTCCGTGTGCCTCGTCCGCGAGCACCATCAGACCATGCTCATGCGCCAGCTTCGTGATCGTGCAGATATCCGAACAGATGCCGTAATAGGTCGGATTGTTTACCAGTATCGCCTTTGCTTTCGGATGAGTCTCGATAGCCTCTTTGACTTTATCGATATCCATCCCGAGCGCGATCCCGATATGATTGTCCACCTGCGGATTCACATAAACCGGCTCCGCGCCGCACAGTACCAGCGCGTTGATCACGCTTCTGTGCACATTTCGCGGAAGGATGATCTCGTCTCCCGCCTTGCATGCGGTCAGCACCATGCTCTGTACCGCGGAAGTCGTGCCGCCTACCATAAAATATGCGTGCGCGGCACCGAAAGCCTCTGCGGCGAGCGCCTCGGCGTCATAAATAACAGAAACCGGATGACACAGATTGTCCAGCGGTTTCATCGAATTGACGTCCAGTCCGACGCATTTTTCCCCGAGCAGTGTTACCAGTTCGGGATTGCCTCTGCCTCTCTTGTGACCCGGCACATCAAAGGGCACTACCCTTTGCTTACGAAACCGCTCCAGCGCCTCATAGACGGGAGCGGATCTTTGCTTGTTAATATCCATTTTCTTCCTCGTTAACATATATACAGATTTCTTCTAACAAGCAACTATAATATCTCATGCCTGTCGATGTCAAATAAATCTTAGCATAAACTTTATCTCGCCGTCCCTGTCGACCTCCATGACCATATACGACGGACGTCCGTCGGACTGGCGGGGCTTTGATAAACTGCCCGGATTTGCTATGGTCACGCCGCCGCATTCCGTAAGAAACGGCTTGTGCGTATGTCCCGAGAGCATGATGTCCGCTCCGAGTTCCTGCGCCCTGTACGAGATCGACGCGGTACTCGCGGGCAGGAAATGTCCGTGCTCCATATGAACCTTATGATTGCCCAGCGTAAAATCCCTGGTATCGGGTTCTCTGCAGAAATAGTCGCAGTTTCCGCGGACCATTGCCACTGTACATGCCGGTCCCGCCAGCTCCCTTATCTCATCTTCGTCGTGGCAGATATCGCCGAGATGTATCAGCATGTCAAAAGGAGCTTCGATCCGCATAGCTTCGCGCAGATTGAACAGATCGCCGTGCGTATCGCTGACAACCAGTATTTTCATGTCCTTCTCCCTTCTCTGTGAAAGAAATACCCCAGCCCTATCTTCCAATCAACAGTATACCCTCAGAACCGCTTCTTGTCGAATAATTCCGCAGAACACGCAGAATATTTTCTCTCTTTGTTAATTCTACCGATAGACAAAATTCCCAAAATAGTATAAAACCTATATATTGTCTGGGAATCTGCATCATTGCAAAAGAAAGAAGAAACTCATGAAAGAATGGTTTTCAAAAGATAAATTAAAAAAAGCACCCATGATGATCGCCGCTGTGATCATCATGGGTATATGTGTTGCATTATTAAAGATGACCGCCTTCGGTCCCGACCCCTGCTCTACGATGAATTACGGTATGTCTGCGCTGGTTGGGCTTCCGTTCGGAGTCTAGCAGATGATTGTAAATATCATCGTCTTCATCGCGGTTTTCTTTATTGACAGAAGCCTGCTCGGACTCGGGAGCTTTGGAAACATGATACTCGTAGGCTATTCCGCCGATCTGACGAGCTGGATCATGCTCAAGGCGTTCGGTCTCACTGCCTTTGAAGGCCTCGGCGCCAGGATCGCCGTAATGCTGATCGCACTGATCTGCTTTGTGTTCGCCGCCGCCATCTACATGAACAGCGGTCTGGGTACCGCGCCCTATGATGCTCTCAGCATCCTCATCCATAAAAAACTCTTTGCCGACAAGGGAAACAAAGTCCCTTTCAGAGCGGTACGTATCGCATACGACGGTGCCGCCACCCTGATCGGATTCGTGACCGGCGGCGGTGTGGGTATCGTAACACTTATCATGATTCCCGCGCTCGGAAGCGCTGTCGATCTTGTCGGACATTTATTGAGAAAAGACGAGAATTAATCAGGTACACAAAAGGCCGGACTTTCGTCCGGCCTTTGCCGTAGTAATAATCAGAATTTATGACTCGTTCCTCCGTGCGTCTTTCCCGATGACGAGGCTTCAGTCGTCGAAGCAGGCTGCTTCTGTATTTTCTCGCGATGTACTTCTTTGTAGGTCTCAATATCGATTTTCTTGTTCAGTTTGAAGCTGCCGCTCTTGATATATTGCTGCGCCTCGTCCTTTTTGTATACACTCCTGAGCTGAGACTTTAAGCTTCCGGACCGGATAGCTCCGACCAGGGCACCGATCGCGGCGGAAATACCGCCCCAGAGTCCGAATCTGAAAGGCTTTTCTCCGTTGTTCTCCGCATAATCATTATATACGGCATTAACTTTGTCGGTATACTTATCGAATGCCGATGCAAAATTTCCTGCGGAAAGGTCTGAACGCATAGCGCTCATGATACTGTTCTGTGCGCTGTCGGTAAATACTTCGATGCCCTTTCCCATCGTTGAGAAAGCAGCATCTCCCGTTGCTTTGCAGATCAGGAGCATGATGCCGCCGTCCTCTGAGTATCCCTGCGCCTCATAGACATCATGCGCATACCTTCTGGCTGCGGAATCACCAAACTGCGAATAATTATCAGGGATCTCGCTGACGGTAACTACCGCAACATCCATATCGATCCCGTTGCTGAGCTGTTTCAGTTTGCTCTCTAACGCGCCTGCCTCTGATGAGGATAACAGTCCGTCATTGTCTATAATCTTTTTGGTACTTGTTGTTGCTGCAAATACAGTCACCGTTGAGAAGGCGACCAGAAGCAGCATCATGATCAGTGTTAATGCTCTTTTTTTCATAGTCTTCTTCTCCTTATCAGGTGAATAAATGGATCAAAAATCCGACTGCAAATGTGGCAATGGCTGCGATCGCAGCAGTTCCCCACGTTATCTTTTTCTTCAAGCTCTCGTCACACGGAAGATCTCCGACGAACTTGCCGGTCTGGCCGTTCATCGCAAAAATGTAGTTGTTGCCCTTCCAGGTCGTGTTCATGATCCATACGGGGAGCAGCGCATATTTTGCGGTACCGTTCTTAAGATTAATGTTGCTGTCGGTAACGGCAACCGAGCTGTAGCCCGCAACCGAATCGGCAAATGTCCTCTCGGTCGAAGTCTTAACCCTGGCGTTGACGCGCTCGGCATCATCCTCAGCGGTCACATCGTAGCGGTCAGCCATGTAGCCTGCCATATATGCGGTCTGGAAAGGAACAGCCTGTGACAGATCGAAAGGCTCGAGAGACTCTGTCAGGGAGTCTTCTATCTTTTTGGAAGCATCTACAGGGATATTCTCGAACTCGAGCGAACCGCTCCTGAAAGCCTTATAATGCTGGGTTTCGGTAACTCTCCACTCGCCTACGTTAAAGCTGTTGACCGTCGTGCAGTCATACTGCATGCTGGCCTCCGCCTTTGAATCGAAGATCCAGTAAGGAACATATACGCCCTTGATCTCGTCGATATGGTTCTGGTTTGAGAAAACCGAAGGAAGCAGTTTTTTGCCCGAAAGATGCTTTGTATATTCTGCCTTAGCCGCCTTTTTGTCGAGCTTGAACGGAATGATGAGGTCAGGCTTCAGGTCGCCCTTTAAGTTGCCCATCATGACGATCGGGTTGTCGCAGTAAGGGCACTTTGAAGCCGCGGTGGTCTCGTCTGTAACGATCTGCGCACCGCAGGACTGGCAGCTGTAAACGGCCATACCTGCGTTGTCCGAATCGGACCATGTATCGGTGGAAGCAGTCTGCCAGGAAAGATTCTCCTCTACCTGGCTGTCAAGCGCCGCGTCGAGCTGCTCGAACATGGCCATGTCGAACTCGCTGTCGCAGAAAGGGCACTTAACCTTGCCGGCATTGGCGTTGAATTCGAGCTTGCCGGCACATGCAGGGCATTTATATTCTAATAATGCCATCCGTAGATCCTCTCTTTCTCTTAAAAAGATACGGGCAGGATCGCTCCTGCCCGAAATATATGTACCTGTTAATTATCAGGGCTTGGGTGTAGCGCAGTTGCCGCAGAAGTTACCGGTGTTGGTAGCTCCGCACTTAGGGCATACCCATGCGCCTGCGGGAGCGGGCTTGGGTGTAGCGCACTGTCCGCAGAAGTTGCCTGTATTTGTAGCGCCGCACTTAGGGCATACCCACGCGTCCGCTGCGGGAGCCTGTGCCTGCTGCTGGGCAGCCTGATTGAAGAAGCCCTGAGCCGCCTGAACGGTGCCCATATTGTTGACCATGTTAACGCCCATCAGACCTACTGCTGCGCCTGCTGCATTGTTAGCGGCGTCAACCATAGCCTGACCTGTCTGTCCAACGAGGTGAGCGCCTGCCATGCCGGGATCCTTGAACGAAGCGTTGAACTGAAGCTGCTTGATCCTCTTCTCATCCTCGGGATCAGCGGTGATCGAGTTGATGCTGAAGGAAGCCAGCTGAAGTCCTCTGGTGTTTGCCCACTTCTCAGCGAGGCAATCCTTAAGGGCCTGCTCGAGTTCAAGTGTGTGGCCTGCGATAGCGCTGTAGCGGATACCCATCTCAGAGATCTTCGCGAAAGCGGGCTGAAGAGCCGCAAGGAGCTCTGCCTTAAGAGTGGAGTCGATCTCGGAACGATCGTAAGTGTTAGCCACGTTGCCGCATACGTTCGTGTAGAACAGGATGGGGTTGGTGATCTTATAGGTGTAGATCGCGTTCATGCGCATTCCGATATCCATGTCCATGTTCGCGTTGGCGTCAACAACACGGAAAGGAACGGGTGCGGGAGTACCGATCTTATTGTCGATGATCTCCTTTGTATTGAAGTAGTAAACTCTCTGATCCTTAGCTACATCTCCGCCGTAAGCGATACGCGCTCCGAGCTCCTTGAATGTAGCGAGGATGCTCTCCCCGAGGTTGCCTGCGAAAATGCTGGGCGACGAAGAAGAATCATAAGTGAACTGGCCGGGCTCTGCGCAGATCTCAACAACCTTACCCTGGTCAACGATGATCATGCACTGTCCGTCGGCAACAACGATGCCGCTGCCGTTCGAGATAACATTATCGTTACCCTTATTTCCGCCCTTTGTCATCTTTGTACCCCTGACAACGAGCACATCCTTATCGATAGCGTCGCATGTGAAAAATTCTTTCCACTGATCCGCAAGTGTTGAGCTGACTGAGCTCAATGCTGCAGCTATAAGTCCCATAGTTACATTCTCCTTTCAAAATCGTGTAGCTTTGTTGGGTTTTCACCCACTGTTAAGTATTTTATCTGTTTTCGAAAAGATTTTCAATCCCCTAAGTGAGTTATTATTTCAGATTCACGAATCAGGGAACCTATTTCAAACTCTTCTCTTCCTGCTCCAGGGCGGACAGATCGATCTTGCCGTCGGCGATGGTTTGATTGAACCAGAGCTTCAGCGAATTTACCGCAACGGTGATCTGGTCGAGCTCATGCTTGATCTTTGCGAAATCATGCAGCTCATCGTTGGTTATCGCCCCGTCGACCGCGATATTGATGAACTTGCTCTTTTCCTTGTCAACGCGGTCGAGTGAGTTAAGGATCTCCAGCACGATCTGCGACAGATCTTTGAGCTGCAGCTCGGGTACCCGGGTCTCCTTACCGATGGGACATTCGTTGGCACAGTAATAATTGCAGAGTCCCGGATTTTTATAGGCCTTTGCCATGGCAACGATCTCATCGGGATGAGGATACGACTTCTCGCTCTCGATCTTTTCTATGCGGTCGTCCGAAATGAACTCGAGCAGGTCTGCCGCCTTCTCTCTGGTGAGCTCGAGTGCTTCACGGCTCTTCTGGTATATGTTCTTGTTTTCTTTGATAGATTTTTTACCCATTTCTCTCTCCTTATACGTCTTACAGTCCTTTTCCGATCGAATCCAAGGGCATCCGCCTCAGCAGGACAAACTTAAAATACCTTTTTTATAATTCTACCTGTAACATGCTTTCTTTACAAGCGAAAATATAGCTAAACTGTGTGCAGATCAAGCTATCGCTCTCCCTGTTGACGGCAATAAAAAAGCCGGTCAGATGACCGGCTCGAATCTCAGCCTTATATCGGGCAGAGACTTAAGTGTATAATAATAGTTTTCCAACCAGTTTTCACCCTGCGAAGGGTCATTCACTCCGTTCGCGGGAGGCGCAAATATACGGAGCTTGAGCGTGCTGCCCGCAGGAATGTCCTTGCCGTAAAACGCCGGCATGAAATCGACAAAGGTCGCACCTGGCGCCTTATAGAACCAGCGTCCGTTGAGCTCCAGCATAAGATTGGCATTTTTAAGATCATCCTTAAAATTCGCCTCCGCAAATACGGGATTGCCCTCAAAAGCGAGCTCTATCTCCACTCCTTCGGCATCCTCGGCTCCGCCCCAGCGAAGCGTCTGCTCAAAGCCTGCGGCTCCGTGCACATCGCCGTTTTCATCCGCGCTTACCTCACCGATGCACCCTTCGGATACGATCCCGGGCTTAAAGAAATCATCGTCTATGATATCGCGGTAAACAGCCAGCAGCGGCCACTCTATGCCGTTTGAGGGATTGCCCGGGTCGGTAAACTCGAGTCCCAGCCTGCCGTCATCCCTGAACTGATACAGCGTGATACCCGCGCAGCTCCTGTCGGGGTCGTTCTTTACCAGCTCATAGAACTCCTTCATCATCGCCGCCTGCTTGTAGGGTCCCGCCACATCGCCGTCGGCATTGAGTTCCGACATCACGAGAGGCTTTCTGACTCCGTAAAGCTCGACGTATCTCTTATATGTCGCCCGCATCTGCTCAAATATGATGCGGCAGTCGGTAAGCTTATGAGAATTATTGTTTTTTTCCGCCACCTCATATGGCCAGCCCCAGTTGAGCGCGATATAGTTGTCTATCGACCAGATATCGGTCTCTTTTCCGGCCTCAAAGAAGATATCCTCCATCTCCAGCTCAGGCTTTTCAAGGTCCGAGACCTGTCCCGCGCAGAGTATGATCTTAACCTGAGGCGCATGTTCGTTCAGTATACGTTTGAATCTTACGAAAAAATCTGCGATCTCACGGTACGACGAGCGTTTGGTATATGAGAACCAGTCTCCCGTGCACTCATGGTTAAGTCTCAGCATCATCCTGCCGTAGGGCTTTAAATCCTCCGCTATCGCGGCGATCTGCTCATCGCTCACATGCGTATCGCAGGTGAGTGTCAGGATAACGTCCTGTCCGTGCCTGCGGATATCCTTCATACATGTAAAAGGCTCACCGTTACGGTCGCCCTCGAGGCCTCCCCTGTAAGGGAAATAATTGTCATAAGGATAGTCCCAGGCAAATCCCACATCCTCGCCTGAAAATGCGTCCTGCGCGCGCGCCGGCCATTCTTTGTCCAGCGGGTAATAGCAGTACATCAGATTGATAGCCCTGTGCGGCCTGCCAAGCTTATTCAGGATATAATCCTGGTCCACATAAAAGCCTCTCTCGCTGCCGTCCCCCAGATCGACCGCGCATTTTGCGGGCGTAAGCCTGATCTTTTCGATCTTTCCCATAGTCTCTCTCCTATATCTGGTGCCTTACGATGGTATACTCGTTTCCGCGCCTGTAAAAAGGACATCTGTAGTGCGGATCCTCCGCCATCTTGGCTAGATCGTCCTCGTCCATATTGGCCTGTGAGCAGTAATATTCCTCATACTCCTCATCGTATTCATAATACATGCAGTCATCGCAGGAGACTACGGTATTTTTCCGTGACATATTGCATTCCTTTCCCTATCTTACTTCTTTTTGCGGGCCGGCGCGGCAGGCTTCCGGCCGGTGCCCGGCCTGCTTCCCGAAAGCTTCCACTTACCGTCATGTGCTTTGTCATATCCCGGCTTGCCCTGATACGCCGGTCTCTCCGCCATTTTCCTCGGCGGTATCAGGCATTTGCTGTGATCGAATCCGATCAGGTCCTCCCTGTGACATTTGATCAGCGCCTCTTTAACCAGCTCGTAATTCTCGGGTTTTCTGTACTGTATGAGGGCTCTCTGCATCGCCTTTTCATGCGGTGTTTTGGGTATATAGACCTTTTCCATCGTACGGGGATCGAGGCCCGTGTAATACATGACCGTCGATATGGTCGAAGGCGTCGGATAAAAATCCTGCACCTGCTCGGGCATGTATCCGAGATCACGCACGGCTTCAGCGAGGGCTATCGCGTCCTCGAGCGTGGAACCCGGATGCGAGCTCATCAGATACGGCACGGCAAACTGCTCCATCCCGAGCGACTTATTTACGCGCTCATACATTTTTAAGAACGATCCGTATACCTCAGTCTTAGGCTTCCCCATCAGGGACAGCACATTCGTCGAAACATGCTCGGGAGCCACACGCAGCTGGCCGCTCACATGGTATTTGCACAGCTCGTGCAGAAATGCCTCTCCGTTCGGATCGGCGAGTATATAGTCAAACCGCAGTCCCGAGCGGACAAATACCTTTTTGACCTTCGGTATCTTGCGCAGTTTTCGCAGCAGTTCGAGATAGTCCTTATGATCGGCATGCACGTTTTTGCAGACCTCGGGGAACAGGCACTGCTTGTTGGGACAGACGCCTTTTGTCAACTGCTTTGAACATGCGGGACCCCTGAAATTGGCCGTAGGGCCGCCCACATCATGTATATAGCCCTTGAAATCGGGCGCTTCGGTCATCGCCTCGGCCTCTCTGACCAGCGACTCATGGCTCCTTACCTGCACTATCCTGCCCTGATGGAAGGTCAGCGCGCAGAAGCTGCAGCCGCCGAAGCATCCCCTGTTGCTCGTGAGCGAAAACTTGATCTCACTTATCGCGGGAACTCCGCCCTCCGCGTCATACGAAGGATGATACGAATTCATATACGGCAGCTCGTATACATCGTCAAACTCCTCTGTGGTCAGGGGCCTCTGGGGCGGGTTCTGCACCACATAGCGGTTAAGGCCGTACTGCTCGATAAGAGGCTTTGCGGTCACAAAATCGGTATTAATATACTGGATATAAAAGCTTCTCGCGTACTCTGCGCGGTCGGATGAGATCGTATCGTAATCGGGCAGTGTGATGCCGTCGTTTACCGACGATATATCCCTTGTCTTATAGACGGTTCCCCTGACAAAAGTAAGGTCCGAGATATCTATGCCCGACGCGAGCGCATCGGCGATCTCAACTATCGCCAGCTCACCCATGCCGTAGATCAGCAGATCGGCGCCGGAATCGAGCAGCACCGAGCGCTTCATCTTATCCGACCAGTAATCATAATGTCCGAGGCGCCTTAAGCTCGCCTCTATGCCGCCTATGACCACGGGCACTCCCTTGAAGCGCTTTTTGATCATATTGCAGTATACTACGGTCGCGTAGTCGGGGCGTCTGCCCGTCTTTCCGCCCGGAGTGTAGGCATCCTGCGAACGGTGCTTTTTATTGACCGTATAGTGATTGACCATCGAGTCCATATTGCCGGCGCTCACGAGGAACCCGAGCTTCGGACGCCCGAAGACCGCGACACTCTCCGCGTCGGTCCAGTCGGGCTGCGAGATGATCGCGACCTTGTATCCGTGCGCCTCAAGCACCCTGCTGATGATAGCGGGGCCGAATGACGAATGGTCCACATAGGCGTCACCGATCACATATACAAAATCTACTTCATCCCAGCCCCGCGCGATCATATCCGCGGGACAAACAGGCAGAAAACCTTTCATCGTCATTCTCCGATCGAAGTGTATTTAACCTTAGAGGCAGGCAGGAACTGAGCGAGTGCCGCCTCGAAATCACTGCTCTTAAATGGCTTTGTGATATAGCTGTCAAAGCCCTCCTCGAGATAATGCTCTCTGGCACCCGCTATGGCATCCGCGGTCAGGCATATAACGGGAGTCTTTTGATTCAGCCCATTCTCCTGCTGCTTTATCAGATGCATGCACTCGGTTCCGCTCATCAGAGGCATGCGGATATCCATAAGTATCAGATCGTACGCGGTCTCTTCGCACTTTTTGAGAGCCTCTTTGCCGCTCGAGGCGGTATCTATCCCGATGCCCGTGGTCTTAAGCAGTCCCTTTACGACCACGAGGTTGACGGCGGTATCGTCCACAACAAGCAGGCGTGCGTCGGGCGCGTTAAACAGCGCGCGGTATCCGCTCCCGCGGCTCCTGTTCTCTTCGGTCCTTTTGCGGAACTCGGCAACGGTCTCCTCACCGACCGCCTTCTGCGGGATCGTTATGCGGAATGTCGTCCCCTCGCCGTATATGCTGTCCACGTCGATCGTTCCGTTCATGAGATTTAAGAGACTGATGACTATCGGCAGACCCAGTCCGGTGCCCTCGATAGATTTGTTGCGCTCCTTGTCCAGGCGGTCGAATTTATTGAACAGCCTGCCCATGTCCTCTTCTTTTATGCCTATACCTGTATCGGAAACATCGATGGACAGCTCTATGTCACGTCCTGCGAGCTCATATGATATTTCGAGCTTTACATAGCCCTTTTCAGTGTATTTGACCGCATTGTTGAGGAGATTGACGAGGATCTGCCTGATCCTTTTCTCATCGCCGTAGAGCCTGTCGGGCATGCTCTCGTCGGCGCTCCATTCAAAAATGAGTCCTTTGCCCTCGGCCTTTGGCAGGATCATGTTGACCGTATCGTGGATCAGCGTGCCGAAGCTGTATTCTCCGGGTTCGAGCTCCATCCTGCCCGCTTCGATCTTCGAGATATCGAGTACGTCGTTAATGATAGAGAGCAGGGTCTTGCCCGAACTGTCGATGTTCTTTGCGTATCCGATTATGTTCCTGTCGGTGCATTCCCTCAGGATCATCTCGTTCATGCCGATAACGGCGTTGATCGGAGTCCTGATCTCATGTGACATGTCGGCGAGGAACGCTGACTTGGAATCATTCGCCTCATCGGCGCGCTTCTTTTCCTTTTCGAGCTCGGAAAGCGCGGTGAGCAGCAGCTTGTAATCGGGTGTCTCCACTCCTATGTAGAAAACATACAGTCCTATGGCGGCTCCGAAATAATTGATCAAAATGCCCGTTTTGTTGAACAGCTCGAGCACGATGCAGGAGATCGTGAGCATAAACGCGCCTACCGCGGTGATCACGGCTCTCTTGTCCGGCTCCCTGCGGTGCACTACGAACAGCACTGCCGAATAGAGAATAAAATACAGCTCAAACGCGAACGCGATAATGAACCTGAACCAGGGCACGATATTGAAACTCTCGGGCGTGCCGTCCAGTGTGATGAATTTGCGTATATAGCAGCCGACATTCAGGACTATTGAGCATATCATCAGCACGGCGTTTACATCGGAGAGCCTGCGCCAGAACTTCGAGCGCTCTTTGAAAAATGTCTCGGTGTAGCGTGAAAAGTAATAACAAAGCAGTGTATTCGCAAGGAACGTCGACAGATGCAAGGCCATACCGACACGCTGCGGCATGTCGACCAGTCCGTCCCTTCTTAATGCCTCATCCAGGCAGGTCAGCACCATGCCGATGAGCATGACATAGCAAAAAGCCAGATATTTCTTGTTGCGCTGCTCTTTTCTCGTTCCGTCGGCCTGTATGATGATGCAGAGTATCACGTCCAGTACCAGTGAGGCCAGAGTCAGTGATATATGTGAAATTGCCAGCTGTAAATGCGGATCCATCAGTTTCCTCCGTCAGTATATATCTATAATCTCAGAAGCCTATCTTCTTGCGGTCACCGATCTTCTCGCTGAATTCTTTGTCAAGCGATGCGGCTGTGAAATCCTCTTTTTTCAGTATGAAATCACTCCTGCCCTCCAAGGAAGCGCGGAGCGCGGCCTTTGACCAGGTGCGTTCGTACAGGTTTCTGACAAAGCGGGCGTTCGAGAATTCGCGTGCCTCCATGTACTCGTCGGTAAGCGCCATGAAATATAACTTTGCCTCCGCTTCGAGGTCTTCGGTATAAGCGAAATGCTTTTTAACCATCAGCATGAATATCTCGAACAGCTGCTCTCTCGTATAATTCTCAAAATGAAGCATGATCGGCATACGGCTCCTCAGGCCCTCGTTCATCTTCATCAGATTGTCCATATCGTCGGTATAGCCCGCCATGACAACGAGCATGTCGTCGCGGTGGTTCTCCATCTCGGCTACCAGTGTCGTGATGGCCTCCCTGCCGTAGTCGTTGTTTCCGGGCCCGCCGTCGCTGTAGAGCGCGTAAGCCTCATCGATAAAGAGCACCGAACCGTATGCGTCACGGCAGATCGACGCGGTCTTTACCGCTGTCTGACCTACATATTCCGCAACGAGATCGCGGCCCGAATACTCGAAGAAGCCGCCCTTTCTGAGTATACCCTCTTCGCGGAATATCTCTCCGAGGATCCTCGCGACCGTAGTCTTGCCGGTACCCGGAGCACCCGTAAATCTCATGTGTATGCAGGGTCTGTCGAGCTTTTCATTGCCGACCGAGACCTTTACCTGCGCAACTATCTCTTTTACTCTCTCAATGATCTTTTCCATGCCGATCATCTCTTCGAGAGCGGCATAGCCCTTAGAGTACGATCTGCCGAAAGCCACTACTTCCTTAACATCCCCGGCATCGATACACTCCGCGTCTGTCTGATCGCCGCCGTCGATCGCTTCGGCTTCTTTGCCCGCCTTTTTAAAGAGCATCTCGATCGCTATCTTTTCCGCGGTCTTAAAGCCGTAAAAGCGTCCGTCTCTCTTTTCGTCGTGAATCTTGTCAAGTATCACCGGAACAAGGTTCGCGATGGGCAGATACTCGCTGTCGTTGAGCATATTCCAGACAGTCTCGAGTACCACGCATTCATTGAGCGGCGGTATCTTTACAACGCGCAGGAGCATAGAATCCTCGATGATCCCGGCTATCTCATCCAGCGCCTTTTTCTCAAGGAAAGGCACCCTGAACACAAAAACATAGTCATCCCTGAAAGGCTCCATGCGCTTCAGGAATTCCCTGAGCTGGTCTTTCCTCTTATCCTCGAGGAAATAGGATATATCTATGCCGAGAGCGCCGTAACGCCTGCCGTAGCTGTTATCCCCGAGCTGGTCGATGAAATCGTCGACGCTCGTGCAGCCGCCGACATTTGACTCCTTGCCGATGATGATCTCCGCATGGTACGAGCGGTACATGGTCTGTTCTTCGCCTCCATCGGCACCGTCGCTGCCGGACTCGGAAGATTCTCCGCTCTCCCCGCTGTTTTCACCGCTCCCGTCATCTTCCGACTCCTTCAGGTCGTTCTCGGTAACGTACTGCTTCTGGTTCTCGTCGCGTTCCTCGGGGTATACCCATAAAGTCCTGAGAAAATGCGAGAAAGACCCGATCAGCGTGCTGAAACCGCAGCCTCTGTCGATCGCGAACAGATAATTCTGCCTGATGAAATACTGCCTGCAGCCTCTCGCGTCAAGTACCGGAAATGTCTCGGCGGTCTCGGCCACCAGCTTCTGATACTCCGTAACGCCGTAATACTTCATGATGATGCCGATCGTCTCGTCGAGGATCTCATCGGCCGGCCGTCTGACGATAATGAGCTCAGGCTCATCCGCTTCGGGGTAAAGCGCTTTCCAAGCGTCGATAACATTTTTGCGGCACTGTACCTTAGAACCGGCCCTGATCGAAAAAAGCGCGAAAGTAAACCGGTGCAGTATCATCTCGGTCTCACCGTGCACTGCGATCGCGTCCTTCAGATGATCCCAGAAAGCACCGAACTCATCCAGCCTCGCCTCGGCAAAATTGTAATCGGGGCATACCCTGACCCAGTACCGGGGCATCTCCGCCATATTTACGTCTTCGTTTTTGTCCTTCTTAAAAAACATGCCGCACCTCCGATATTTCTATATCTTTTTTTATTCTATCACAAATCGGACCGTAAGCAAAGGTCAGCGGCAGGTGCCGATGTTCAACGTTCCGGACGAAAAAAACAGAGGACGGATCGCCCGTCCCCTGCTGATTACGATATTTTTATCACTTAAGGATGTAAACCTTGTCGAACATATCGCCTGCCGCGCTGATCTCCTCGGAAGCAGCGATCACCGCTGTGCCCATGTTCTCGTAAGCTTCCCTGACTGCGGGAACCGCTGCGATGATATCGTCAACTGTCAGAGCCCGGATAGCTGCCGCAATGTCATACTCGGGGCTGTTTCCGTCGCCCGCAGCGAGATAATAAAGCTCGGTGCTGGCCATGTTCCACTTACCGGTAGGAGTGATGAGCTGCGATATAAGCTGAAGCTTGAAGCCGTCCATATAATCCTCGATCATCGGAGCGTAAGCTTCGAGCATATCGGGAGTCGTAAGGATATCCGCGTAAGGTCCTATAACCTCGGGCGATCTGTAGAGCTGCGCGTATACCATACCGTCGGATGTAGCGCCGCAGTATGCGCCGTACGCACCCAGAACATATCTGAACTGAGGGATATAAACGGCGTTGCTCATGAAGGAAAGCGCAACCATCTCGGCAGCGAGTTCCTTAACATCGCTGTTGTCTCCCGAATATAACGACATCAGGAATCCTGCCTGTGTGTTCATTTCAAGAGCCATGGTCTTAATGTTCTTTGACTTCTCACCGATCTTTGCAACCGTTCCGGCCTTGTAGGTCTTGTTCTTCTTGGGAAGGCGCGCAAGCATGGAATCAACGGACGCCTTTCTGCTCTCTTCGCTTCCGACTACTCTGATCACGCAGTTTTGACGCTTTACAACGTTCTTCATGGAATTGCTCATTCCAACGAGATACTGCTCAAAGCCTTCGTCGCTCGAGATCGCTTCCTTGAGGAAGTTATACTCCGTGATTCCGTTCAGATACCACGAAAGCGCCATCGAATAGCTTGTAGACGCGCCTGCCGCGTACTGAAGGAGGCTGTTCACGGTGCCGGGATCCGAATAAGTGCCTAAGGAATACGTGGCCATCTGGCCGATGTAAGCCGCATTGTAGGGATCTGTGATATCCGTATTGTAGAGCATGTCGAATACGTGATCGAGCGCGTTCTCAAGATTGTCGTTGAACGCGTAGAACGAAACGACCAGTGAAGGAACTTCCTTGCCGTTTACTTCCTGTGACGCGATGCGGGCACTGAAGTTGTTGACATACTTTCTTCCATCGTTGGAAACCTGTTCCTGTGTACGTGTCGTGGTCGACAGACCGAGGCATCCTATGTACTCGTTCAGGTATCTAACCTGCTTCTTGTTAAGGTTCGAGATATCGAATGAGTATCTGTAGAATGATACGTCGCTGTCAATGTTCGCGGTAACGATGGTAACGCCGTTCTTTTCGGTGCGCTTCGTATCATATACGGGAGCGGTAATGTCAAGCCTGCCGGGATCAACGGTAACAAGCTTTGCAAGCGTCTCGTCGTTGGTGCCTTCCGCGCTGTTCCACTCATTGTAAGCCTTGGTCTGCTCAACGAGCTTCTTCAGCTCCTTCTCGCTCATTGCCGCCTTCTTGGCTGCGAGCTTCTCTGCAAGAGCTGCCTCGTTCTTCTCGGCAAGACCGGGCTCGGGGGTAACTGCATAGAGAAGGCTGTTCTTATTCTTTACAACTGCCTTTTCAAAGAGAGGGAGTACCTTATTCTCGTCAAAGATCGCACCGAGCTTGCCCATGAGGTCTTCCTCAAGGATCATGCCCTCGATGTCCTGAGCCTCAATTGCGCGGGTGATCGCGGAAACTGTGGATACTCCTATACCGTTCGTATTCAGTGCAAGCTCCTCGGCAAGAGCTTCTTCCTCGAACATGCAGTCAAGTGTTTCCTTATCGAGCTCCGACTTTACGATCGCAGCAAACTGCTCGTCAACTATCTTCTTGAACTCTTCCGCACGCGAGGTGTCGGCGTCGTAAGCGTATACAAGGAACTGACGCTGATCGCCGAGGGTGTAGGGCGAAAGAACATAAGCCGAGCCGATGCCCGATGCGTTGAGTGCCTGCATTATGGGAGAGGTGATCTCATTCTCATAATTGGCAAGAAGACTGAGCGCATTGTACTCAACATAAGAAAGATCGTCGGGAAGATCCCAGATGTAAAGGAGACGTCCCGAAAGATCCTCGGTATTGGCGGCAACGGGGAACTTGTCCTCTACGATGCCGTAATTTCCCTTGGGAACGTACTTCTCGGGAGCATGGAACTCTTCTCTTTCAAACTCGCCGAAATAGCTGTCAAACTTCTCGAGCCACTTGTCGTAGTTGATATCGCCGTATACAAGTACGGAGCAGTTCGAAGGATGATAGCACTCGTTATAGAACTTGATCAGCTGATCGTAGGTGATGTCCAGGATAGTATCTGGTACGCCGCCGCTGATATAAGCGTAGTTCGAATCGGGATAAAGGTGTCTGAAAACGTAATTGAGAGTGAAGGAATCGAGATCGGAAAGGGAACCCTTCATCTCATTGTAAACAACGCCGGTAACGGTAAGAGGATCGTTCACATCCTCGAGAACGTATCTCCACGCCTCACGGTAGAAATAGTTGGGGTCGTTTCTTACTGCGCCGTGGAACGAGCAGTCAAGATAATAATCCGCGCTGTTCATCAGTTCCTGCTCATCGAGCGAAGCTACATAGTAGTTCGTTGACGAATGCCAGGTAGTGGCATTGATGTCAGTGATGAATCCCTGCGACGACAGATCAAAGAAAACATCGAGTCCGGGATACTTTTCACTCGCCGCGCATACGGAATGCTCGAGAATGTGCAGTCTTCCGGTATCGTCCGAAGGCTCTGTCTTGAACAGGATACCGAAAGCGCGCTCGGGATCGCTGTTTACGAGCATGTAAACTTTAGCGCCGGTCTTATCATGCTCCCATACCTGAAGATAGCCGTCCTCGGCCTCTTCCGCGGTGAGGATCTTAAGTGTAAAACCGTGTGCCTTTGCGCCTTCAGCGAGCCTCGTGCTGATGAGCATGGGCGTTTCGTCGGCGCGTACCTTAGTTGCGCCGTCGCCGATGCAAAAGCTTCCGACTGCCAGCATGAATGCGATAACAAGCGCAGTCAGTCTTTTAAATCTTTTCATTTTTATTCCTCCTTATTTGAATTAAGGAATTTACTCCCGATGAGTATTATATTACGTGCAGATGTTATTGTAAAACTCAATTTTGGCTGAAATCTGATTAAATATTTCTTAAATCGCAAAATCAGAGTTTCCTTTTTCGATACAAAGAGGCTATAATGTAGCAAAACAAACGTGATAACCGAAAAGGCGGGTACATAAATGAGTTTTGTCGAATTCGAGCATGTCAGGAAAATCTATCATATGGGTGAAATGGATATCGAAGCGCTGCGCGACGTTAACTTCTGCGTTGAAAAAGGCGAATTCTGCGTTATAGTCGGTGCGAGCGGCGCCGGAAAGACCACAATCCTCAATATCCTCGGCGGCATGGACTCCGCCACCTCCGGACGCGTAACGCTCGACGGCGAGGAAGTCTCATCCTTCAATTCCATACGCCTTACCACCTACCGGCGCCATGATATCGGCTTTGTCTTCCAGTTCTACAATCTGGTCCAGAACCTGACCGCCGTGGAAAATGTCGAACTGGCGTCACAGATCTGCAAGAATCCCCTCGATGCGATGAGTGTCATAGAAAGCGTCGGCTTAAAGGACCGCGCGCAGAACTTCCCCGCGCAGCTCTCCGGCGGCGAGCAGCAGCGCGTGGCCATAGCCCGTGCGCTTGCCAAGAATCCCAAGCTCCTGCTCTGTGACGAACCCACCGGAGCTCTCGATTTCAACACGGGTAAAATGATACTTTCCCTGCTCCAGGACGCCTGCCGCAAACAGGGCATGACGGTCATCGTCATCACCCACAACCAGGCTCTCACCGCTATGGCGGACCGCATAATCACGGTCAAGAGCGGCACAATCAAAGACATGCGCATGAACGACCATATCGTGCCGGTCGAAGACATCGACTGGTAACCCAGGCACCGGAAGAATAAAAGAAAGGAGGCGGCAGCCGCAATGAACAGAAGCATGTGGAAAACGACCCTGCGTGAGATACGCGCGAGTCTGGGGCGTTATCTTGCCATTTTTGCGATCATTGCGCTCGGTGTTGGCTTCTTTTCGGGATTAAAGGTCACCGGTCAGGCCATGGTCAAGGTTACCGACGATTATTTAAGTGAGCACAGTTTTTACGATTACCGTCTGATATCGACTCTGGGCCTTGAGGAGGCTGATACGAAGGCGCTGCGCCGCGTAACCGGTGTCCGTTCCGCAAGCGGCGCGTATCATGCCGACGCGGTTGTCACTAACGGTTCAAACGAAGTGGCCGTGAGCTTCCTGTCGATCACTCCCGACATCAACACTCCTTCTCTTACCGCAGGCCGCATGCCCGCCGCTTCGGGCGAGGCTGTAGCGGATGCGCGGTTCTGTTCCGAATCCATGATAGGCCGGACGATCACTCTCGCCGATTCCAATCCCGATGACAATCTTGAGCATTTCGCGCGCCGTGATTTTACGATCGTCGGCCTCGCGTACTCACCGCTCTATCTTAATTACGAGCGCGGAACGACCTCCGTCGGCAACGGCTCCGTCAGCTATTTCTGCCTGATCCTTCCCGAGGATTTCGATTTTGAGGTTTATACGGATATCTATGTAAAAATGGATGAAGATCCGTATATTTATTCCGACGACTATAAAAACTTCAAGGACGCCAATAAGCCCGTGATGGAGGATGCGCTTACCGAACGTGCCGGGATCCGCTACAACAGGCTTTATTCCGATGCGGACGGTGAGCTCGCGGATGCGCGCGCGGAACTCGCCGATGCCGAACAGAAGCTCGCCGACGCCCACAAAGAGATTGAAGACGGAAAACAGGAAATAGCGGACGGTGAGAAGGAGCTCGCCGACGCGCGCGCCGAGATCGCAGACAACGAAGAAAAGCTCGCAGACGCGGAGAAAGAAATTGCCGAAAACGAGCAAAAGCTCATTGATGCCGAAAAAGAGATCGCCGACAACGAAAAGCTTATCTCAGACGGCGAGAAGGAGCTTGCAGACGGCAAAAATAAACTTGACGAAGCCGCAAAGCAGATCGGGGAAAACGAAGCTGCTCTTACATCCGCCGCCGATGAACTGAATGAAAAGGAACAGCTGATCGCGGCCGGTGAAAAAGAGCTAGATGCAAATGAACAACAGCTGAACGAGGCTTTCACGCAGCTGCAGGAGAATGAGCAGGAACTCCTTACGGCGAAAGCTGCCATAATGGCCATGGGTCTTTCCGAAGAAATGGCCATGGCTCAGCTCGCTGAGCAGTTTTCCGCGCTCGATACGGCAAAAGCAGAACTCGAAGCCAACAAAACCGCGCTCGCGAATGCCCGCGCCGAGCTCGAAGCGGGCCGTACCGCGCTTGCAGCGGGGAGATCCGAATATGAAGCCGGACTTGAGGCGCTAAATTCAGGGAAAGCCGAATATGAGAAAAACCTGGCTGCTTACGAGAGTTCAAAAGATGATCTCACAAACGGCCGTAAAGAACTCGAAGACGCAAAGCGCGAGGTCGCCGACGGTTGGGCGGAGCTGAACGACGGCAAAGCCGAACTCGAGGACGGCAGGCTAAAGCTCGCCGACGCTAAAGCCGAGGTCGCCGACGGCGAGGCAGAACTCGAAGACGCCAGGAAAAAGCTTGCCGACGGTGAAGCTGAACTGGCAGATAAAGAGCAGGAATTCTATGACGCAAAAGCCGAATTCAAGGACGCCGAACTACAGCTCGCCGACTTTAAGGAGCCCACGACGTACGTTCTTACGCGTGACGAGAATATCGGCTACGCCTGCTTTGAGAATGATTCAAAGATCGTTGACGGAATCGCGGTGGTATTCCCCGTATTCTTCTTTCTCGTCGCTGCTCTGGTCTGCGTGACCACGATGAGCCGCATGATAGAGGAACAGCGCACCCAGATCGGCGTATTAAAGGCACTCGGCTACAGCTCCGGAACGATCATGGCCAAATACCTTATCTACTCGGGCAGCGCGGCGCTCATGGGCGGCGTCGGCGGATTCTTCCTCGGCTGCTATGCGTTCCCGACGATCATATGGAAGGTTTACGGACTCATGTACGGCTTTACTCCGATCCGCTTCCTGTTCAATCCCGTGCTGTTTACGGTTTCCATCGCTGTCGCGCTCATATGCTCAGCCGGAACCACTTTTATCTCCTGCCGCTATGACCTCAGCCGCGTGGCTGCGGAGCTTATCAGACCCAAATCTCCGAAAAGCGGCAAACGCATACTCTTAGAGCGCGTCGGCTTTATCTGGAAGCGGATCAAATTCCTGCACAAGGTATCGATCCGCAACATCTTCCGTTACAAGGGCCGCTTTGTAATGATGCTGCTCGGCATAGGAGGATGCACAGGCCTCCTGCTGACCGGATACGGCATCAGGGATTCCATTACCGAGATCGCTGATGAGCAGTACACCAGGATCCTCGTTTACGATGAGATGGTCAATTTCTCCGAGGCTCTGACCTATGACGAAATAGATGATTTCAAAAATGAGTTCGCCGGGTCTCTCAGTGAATTCATGCCGATACTTCAGTTCAGCGCCGATCCTGTCGACACCGGCTCGATCCGTTCACTGAACATGGTCGTGCTCGAGAGCGACCGCAACTGGACCGAACTGCTTAAACTCCACGACAAAAAGACCAGCGAACAGCTCCCCTTCCCCGCTCAGGGTGAAGTGATCGTCACGCACAATGCCGCCAAGATCAACAATCTCACGGTCGGCAGCACGATCACCTTCAGGGATTCCGATTTCAACGAATACACGCTCAAAGTCAGCGGTATATGCGACAACTATTTTAATTCGTACGCGTATATCAGCGCCGACACGTATATGAGTTACTGTCCGGCCGAGCCGCCTTTAAGCATTTATAAATCCGCAGCCGTCAACATAAAAGACGGCACCGACCTGCATGAGGCCGCTGCCGCATTTATGAATCATGATAAGGTTGCGTCGGTGAATGTCAATGCCGACACGCTCGATATGTTCTCAAAGATGATGAAGACCATGAACTATATCGTGGTGCTCGTCATCTTCTGCGCCGCCGCGCTGGCATTCATAGTGCTGTATAACCTGACGAACATCAACATCACCGAGCGTATCCGCGAGATAGCCACGATCAAGGTACTCGGTTTCTATCCGAACGAGACAGCCGCCTATGTATTCCGCGAGAATCTCGCGCTTACCGCTCTGGGTGCCGCGGTCGGCATCCCCATAGGCATCTGGCTGCACAAATACGTCATGTCGAACATAAAGATCGATATGGTCACCTTTGATGTACACATCAATCCGCCCAGTTACCTGTACGCGATACTCTACACCTTCGCGTTCGCGCTGCTCGTGGGTTTCGTGATGTTCTTTAAGCTCAAGCGCATAAATATGGCTGAGTCACTTAAATCGATCGAATGATCATTTCTTACTGAAAAAAGCGTTCAGTTTTGCGAGAAGCGTCTCCTTGTCGATCGTCTTTAACAGATAATCGACGGGATTCAGGCCGATCACGGACAGGACGCTTTCTTTGTCTCCGTGTCCCGTCAGGAACATTACCGGGATCTGCCCCGTCTCGGAGTCATTTTTCAGCATGGAAAGCACCTGCGGTCCGTTGGCTATCGGCATCTCATAATCGAGCAGGATCAGGTCCGCCTTGTTTTTGGCCAGGTAGCTGATCGCCTGCACCCCGTTGGATGCCATGCCGACATGATAATCGTTCTTGAGCCATACATAGACCGTGCGCATGTAATTGATATCGTCATCTACGATCAGGACGGTCTTTTTGCGCTTATCACCGGTATTCTCATCGAGATATGTGCCTATCCTTTTCACCAGCCTGTCGATATCGAGGGGTCTGGGGAAAGTCTCCGTTATCAGCTGCTCGGGAATGCTCTTTTTGGCGATGTCGAACAGCTCGTCCTCTCCTATCAGGAGCAGGCCGATGTCGCGGTCCTGGATGATGTCTTTCAGATATACGAGCGATTCGGGTGAAGTCTCGAACTCCTCGCTCATGAACAGTACCACGAGCTCCATCGTCTTTGCGTGGTTCTCCAGCTCCTTTATCTCGGCGAGTGAAAACTCCGACTTAATGTTTACCCTGTCCAGCTTGGTCACAAGACTCTTTGCGAGAAAGCTCTCAGTCATGCTGACAATAACAACTTTTGCCGCTGTGCCGACAGTACCCATCTTTTCACCTCATAAGATCAATATTTTTATATAACCTCTTTGACCAGGGCGGAAATGCCGTCCCAGTCAAGCTCTGTCAGGAGCTTCTCAACTGCGGAAATGCGCTCCTCATCGGCAGGCTCAAACGAATATCCCCTCAGGTCGGAAAGTATCCCGTCCATCAGCTCGTAGTCCATGCTCTGCGCTATCTCATACATCGTCTGATAGGCCTCTTTCAGAGCCTTTGCGCCGATCGACGGCAGCTGCTTTTCCTCTCCGCCGTCGAGAGCCTTATCGAGCTCACGGTACATGCCAAGGAGTCTGCCCGTATTGGCCTCGATAAATGCCCTGTCGTTGTTCTTTCCCGCAGTCTCGAGCTGCTCCGCGAGCTTTGAAAGCTCAGCGGCTCCGATTATCCGAGCCGAGCTCTTAAGTGCATGTACCTTGATCGTATATGCCGCGATATCGCCGTCCGTCAGGCTCTGCTCTATCTCGTCGGCCTTAGTCCCCGCAGTCTTTTTAAATACCGAGAGAACCGAAACATAATCCTCGGGCGAGCCGCAGTTCTTAACTCCCGTCTTACAGTCGAGTCCGTCGATCGCGAGAAGATATCCGGGAAGCTGAGATTCGGGCTTAGCCTCGGAATCCTGAGTCCGCATCTTGTCCCAGAGGCGGTCGTATTCCTTCCAGACATCGCTGCCCTTCGCGTTCTCGTTCATCTTGTATTCGGTATCCTCGTCGATCATCGCAAGCATCACATCCGCGATGGCGGGGTCAAACCATTTACCGCTGCAGCGGACGATCTCAGCGCGGACATCCTCCTGCTTTTTGGGCACGGAATAGGTCCTGGTGCTGGTCATCGCGTCATAGCAGTCGGCTATGCATGCGATCCTTGCGGATTCGGGAATCTCTTCGCCCTTGAGCCCGTCGGGATATCCGGTGCCGTCATAACGCTCATGATGCCATCTCGCGCCCTCACAGAGCATCGGCATGTCGGTGATCTCCTTCAGGATCTCATAGCCCTTTACCGTATGCGCCTTAACCTCGGCGAACTCATCGTCCGAAAGTCTGGTATTTTTATGTATGATATCTTCGTGTATGCCTATCTTGCCTATATCGTGCAGCAGACCGATCTCATAAAGCATTATCTGCTCCTTGTCGGTCTTGCCGAGCCTTCTGCCCATCTCCGCACACAGCGCCGCAACCCTGCGCGAATGACCGTCCGTATAATGGTCCTTCGTATCAACGGTCTTAGAGAGCACCAGCATCATGTCGCGGCTGAGTCTCCTGCTGCGGTTGGTCTGTTTCTCTACCTCATTCTCGATATACTGCTGATAATGGAACAGGTCTATGAGACGCTTCGCGCGCTGCTTTAAGATATCGGGAACGAAAGGCTTGCGTATGAAGTCGGCCGCTCCGCTCTTAAACGCGTTTTCCTCGGTAACCGAATCATGGTCGCCCGTTATCAGGAGCACAGGTATCTCTGCCGTGGATGACTCGTTGTTCAGTCTCTGCATGACCTCAAAACCGGTGAGATCCGTCAGATGCACATCGAGCATGATAAGGTCAGGGATGTTATCCTTTGCGGCCTTAACACCCTCAACGCCGCTGTTTGCGGTAAGGATCGCGTATTGCGGCTCCATGATGCCTCTTACCAGCTCGCGCACGGTCTCGTCATCGTCGATAACGAGTATGCGTGATGTCTCCGGAGTATTTCCGGCCGTATCCGATGCAGACAAGGAAACCGGCTTTTGCAGCTTTTCCGCCGGCAAAACTTCCGACAGCAGTTTTTCCAGCTTCGCGCCGTCCACGGGCTTTGACAGATAGTCTGTAAAGCCTGCGTTCAGATACATCTCCCTCGCGCCCGAAACGGCATTCGCGGTGAGCGCTATGGCGGGAGTTTCGGTATTCTTACCGGACTCGCGCAGATGCTCAAGCGTTTCGATGCCGTCCATATCGGGCATCATATGATCGATGAATATCGCGTCGTACTGATTGCCTGCAGCCAGTGTGAGCGCGTCTCTTCCGCGCTCCGCGGTATCTATGCGGATCTCTGTTTTTTTGAGAAGGCTCCTGATGACGGTCAGGTTCATCTCGGTGTCATCCACAACAAGTATGCGCGCGTCGGGTGCGTGGAACAGCTCATGATACGAAGGCCCGTTCTCGGACGACTCCGCCAGCCTGTCGGAATAATCCCCGATCTCCTGCCACGAGATGACCTTCTGTTTCACCTCGAACGAGAAACACGAACCTTTTCCGTATTCGCTCTGCACCTCCAGCTTCGCGTGCATCAGCTCGAGCAGCTGCCGTGTGATGCTCATGCCGAGTCCCGTGCCTTCGATCAGGCGGTTTCTCTTTTCCTCTATTCGCTTATACGGGGAGAACAGCTTATCCATGTCCTCCTGCTTCATGCCGATGCCGGTATCCTCCACCGCAAAACCGAGCATGATCGACTTTTTGCCTTTTTCGGACGGAGTGAAAGTGACTCTTAATGTCACTGTGCCCTTCTCGGTGTATTTTACCGCATTGGTCAGCAGATTCATCACGCACTGCTTTATGCGGATCTCATCGCCGTGCAGCAGATGCGGAATATGCCTGTCCACATCGACAACGAATTTAAGGCCCTTTTTCGCGGCTCTGTCCCTGATCATGTTGACCAGATCGTTTATTAAAGACGATAGATCGTACTGGACCGGTATGATCTCCATCTTGCCTTCCTCGACCTTTGAGAAATCAAGGATATCGTTGATCAGCGAAAGCAGCGTCTTTCCCGCGGACATGATATCCGCGGCATAGGTGCGTATGCTCTTTTCCTGCGATTCGCGCAGGATCATCTCATCCATGCCGAGCACGGCGTTGATGGGCGTCCTGATCTCGTGCGACATATTCGCGAGGAACCGGCTCTTTGCCTCGTTCGCGCTGTCGGCGATCTCTCTTTGCTGCCTCAGCTCATCCATATACCTGATGTGATCGGTCTCGTCCGCGAGCGCGTAGAGTTTACCGAAAGTCTCGCCGTTATGGATGATATCGTTTTCCTCGGGTCCGTAGATCCTGTCGTTTATCTCTATGTTTTTGCCTTCGGCTATCGCTTTCTTTATCGAATCAATGATCTCGCTCTGTCCCTTACGCGCCTCTGCCAGCTGTTCTCCGTGAATTTTATCATCGATCGAAAGTTTCGGATACATCCCGGCTGCAGGCTCATTGCAGTACTGCACTATGCCGTTGTTATCCACCGCGATTATGCCTTCGGAAATACGGTCGATCATCATTTCCTTCGCGATATCGTTCATTCCGAGAAGGTCAAACGATACTATCGCGATCAGCATGACGATAGTGCCTATGAAATACCCGAGTGCCGTCACATCATAGATATCGGACAGACCGCCTATATGGGCTGTCTGGATCAGGAAGAACAGACTCTGGATGCACACAGAAATGATAACAACCAATATGCTTCGCTTTGTTTTGGGTTTTTTCTCCCTCAGATATCCTCTGATCAGAGCATACATCCCGAGCACGATGTAAAAGAACTGAAGTGCCATCAGCAAATGATGGATCGGACCATTGCCATGCTCTATTCTGGAGAACAGCCCGTCCGTTCTGTACACGATATCCTTATAATACAGATTGTGTCCGGGCATGGTCAGTATGGCCAGATATATCAGGATATGTGTCTGCATCAGGATCCGTTTGAGGAATTCCGGAACCTTGAATCCGCCAAGAGAAGTAACGAACAGGAATAAGAAGAATGCATACCAGGTTCGCCCAAGATAAGCGAACTGGACCGACATGAGCATGGAATCCTCAGTCTTCGAATTAAGCTCCAGCAGATATCCGAGGTTCGCTATCAAAGCCGTAACGCAGCTGAAGAGCAGATACAGGTGTATCTTCACTTTCAGTTTCTTGAATATTATCCAGCTTTCAAATATCATACCGAATATTCAGAAATAC
>JAEEGJ010002566.1_pt1 | contig 89316 bp, 75 predicted proteins | sample 8958761 | NCBI WGS metagenome assembly JAEEGJ01 (sample SAMN16246546, study PRJNA631951) | gut metagenome | biome: gut microbiome; feature: rumen; material: RS-attached | host: Bos | place: Iran: Karaj | collected 2018-10
GTCGAGGATGAGAATCCGCTCTTGGATAATGTCTTGAAGTGTTTGCATTGATTAGGTGTGTTCTAAAAATTCTGTTTTTAGTTCATTACCAATTTATTTTATTTCATTTCGGTTGCTTTTTGTTTGATTTGAAGTCTTTTTGCCACTTTTTTCGGTTACATAGCTCGCTATGCGCCCTCAAAAACTGACAAAAATCCAATCAAATCAATTCAAAAATCAACTCGACATAATTTATAGAACCCACCTTAGTGTTTCATCGCTCTGTCCATCTCCCTTCTGTCCTCCTTTTCTTTCATGGACTGACGTTTGTCGAACTCTTTCTTACCTCGTGCAAGAGCTATGTCGAGCTTCGCCAATCCGTTCTCATTGATAAAGAGCCGGATGGGAACGATGGTGAAGCCTGGAGATTTGGAATCCTGTTCCAAGTTCCTCAGCTCCTTCTTGTTGAGGAGTAGTTTTCTGTCGCGGCGCACTTGGTGGTTGTTGTACGACCCCTGCATATAGAGCGAAATGTTCATGTTTTTCACCCACAACTCGTTAGCCACGAAATAGCAATAGGTATCCACTAAGCTTGCCTTGCCCATGCGGATAGATTTGATTTCTGTGCCCGTCAATACAATTCCCGCCGTGAATTGGTCGATAAAAATGTAGTCGAAAGGTGCGCGCTTGTTCTTGATGTTGATGGATGGAGCCTTTACAGTTTTCTTTGCCATTCTATTTAACAAATTTTTCCTCGTTCTTTCTCACGTAGTCTGCGATGGATGGAGTCACTATTTCCTGGTACTTGTCGAGGAATTCATCCCCCAGCTCGTTCATCTTCTCCTGCTGCTCATAGAGCGCCATGAATTGTTCCTCGTTCAAGTCTGCTTCCAGTTCTGCCTTGTGCAGATGATATTCCTTCTTCACCTCGTACATGAACTTGCCGAAATCCACGAGTTCCCAATGCTTCTTCATCATCATGGCAAACGGACCGTCGAGCACGTAGGGCCCATATCCATTTTGGATGAGCTGGATGAATCCGCCTTCCATCACTTCGTCGAGGATGTATCGGTAGGCAAGGAGCGTGTGCTGATTGGCAGTAAGCACATCCATGTTGTACTCTGTGAGTTGTCCATCGAGCGTGTTGAGATAAGCATCGGTGATAGCTTCGATGTAGTTGAGCGGACTGGCATTCCAAGCTGCATCGAGCTCTTCTTGTGTAATCTGAAATTTTTCTTCTTCCATGCTGAAATCTTTTTTTAGTGATTAGTAGGGAGAGAATATCACAGGAAAATAAACGTGAAGCGCAAAGTGTTTAGTTGTCCTTAGACACTTGGGGCAACGCTCCTAAAAACCGTGAAGCGATGCAATGCAATATATACATTCTTCTTTTCCTGCAAGAAAGAGATTGTTCGAATCTATTTTGATATTTCTTTGATAAAACCGTTTCGATAAGCATAAAGCAGACGTTTCAGGTTGTCCACTTTCGCTTGCAGAATTTTTCCCTTGTCGGTGTCCTTCACGTACATCCGCTTCGAATTCATCTCAACGATTTGTGTGGAACTCTTGATGTCGTCGCCACTGATAATTGCCTCCTTAGCAGAGCGGAAAGGCTGATGCTGCACCAGGTCGAGTCCACGTGAGTGGTAGGTCAGCGTGTAGCCTGCAATACCTGTTGTGGGTTGATAGGCGAGGGAGAATCCTCCATCTATCACGAGTAGTTTTCCATTTGCCTTCACGGGGTTCTCACCCTTGATGGTCTTCACTGGCACATGTCCATTGATGATGTGCCGATGCTCACCCTCCACGCCAAAGCTGTCGAGAATCATATCCACCGTCTTTTCCTCGTTGTGGTAGTGGTAGTAATAGCCTTTCTTCTCGACGTATGCCTCAGGGTCGGCAATGAAATAACGCTCGAAGGTAGTCATCTTGTCCTTGTCGAAAAGTGGTGAGTTCTTGCCGCACCACAAGTACCAGATATAATCGATGGCAAATTGCTTCTCCTCGTCATCGATGTCGTTGCTGAAAGCCTCGCGAACGATGTAGCCTGTCTTCTTCATCAAATCGATGCCCTTGTACTTCTTGCCTCGTATCTCCACCTCCTTCAGTGAGCCGTCCTCGTTGAGTGGCACTGAAGCATGGTACATCAGGTTGGAATTGGCGATGGAGTACATGCATCCATGTGCCAAAAGGCAGTCGATGTGTCGGTGTAGCTTGTCGCTGGTAAGGAACGAATGGCGGATTTTCTGCATCACTTGTTCCTCATCTGCCGTCAGTTCGTATGGGCTGTTTGGGTCGATGGTAGGGAAGTTCTTGTCCCTCAGCTCGTAAGTCTTTCCGTTGAGGGTGATGGTGCCAGCTTCCTTGTCGATGAGGTGGAGCAGTTTTCTGTCCTCCATCTCGAATTCAGGGCGGCGATTGATGATTTTTGCCTCCTCCTTAAATTGAATCACGGCAATTGCCTTGTGCATCATAGCACTCAGTCGGAGGGCTTTCTCATCCATGTTCAAGTCCCTGCCCAGCGAATTCACTTGGAACAGCTCGCATGGGTCATCCTTATACACCTCCATAGCGAAGGTAGCAAGTGGAAGGAGGTTGATGCCGTAGCCATCCTCCAAGGTTGGCAGATTGCCATATCGCAAGGTGATGCGAAGCACATTGCAGATACATGCTCGGTTGCCTGCTGCAGCGCCAAACCATTCGATGTCGTGGTTTCCCCAAACGATGTCGAAATGATTGTAGTTGCATAGCGTTTCCATGATGAGATGCGCTCCAGGTCCTCGGTCGAAGATGTCGCCCAACAAGTGCAGGCGGTCTATGGCAAGTTTCTGAATCAGCTTGCATATCTCGATGATGAATTCATCGGCACGCTGCGTGTTGATAATCGACTGCATAATCACATTGTAGTACTCATGCTTCTTCTCGCCGTAAGCACTATAACTTTCGTGCAGCAATTCCTCGATGATATAGCCGAATTCCTTAGGCAGTTCCTTACGGATTTTTGAACGAGTATATTTCGATGAAACCTCCCTGCAAACCTTAATCAGTTGGTTGAGGGTTGTTACGTAAAAGTCATTGAGATTCTGTTCGGTAGCCTTGATGAGTTGAAGTTTTTGTTCAGGATAATAGATGAGTGTACACAACTCTTTTTTCTCAGCTTTTCTGAGAGTGGTTCCGAAGATTTCCTCCACTTTTCTTTTCACGTATCCCGATGCATTTCTCAGCACATGGTTGAAGGCATCGCTCTCCCCATGCGGGTCACTGATGAAGTGCTCCGTAGGCTTTGGAAGGTTCAAGATAGCTTCCAGATTGATGATTTCCGTGCTCGCATCAGCAATCGTAGGATAACTCTGCGCCAACAGTTGCAAGTAACGCAAGTCCTCCTTGATGCTTTCCTCGTTCAATATGTTTTCCTTCTCCATGTTCTTATTTCGTTCTTCATCATTCTAAATTTTCCAATTCCTTTCAGCTCATTAGAGAAAAATCGGGATGGGGCTGCTTATTCTTCGTTTTCCCTTGCTTTCTTTGCTCCAATAACTTGGAAATCCTTAGGTCGAAGCACAAAGGTAGAGCCGAGATACTTCTCCTTCACGATGGTGTTCTTGGCAAGTTCGGGCGGAGTGCCTTTGAAGAGAATTCTACCCTCGAAAAGCAGATAGGCACGGTCCGTGATGCAGAGTGTTTCCTGCACGTTGTGGTCCGTAATCAGAATGCCGATGTTTTTGTCCTTCAGCTTCCAAACGATATACTGAATATCCTCCACGGCAATAGGATCGACACCAGCAAACGGTTCGTCAAGCATGATGAATTTAGGGTCGATGGCAAGGCAGCGGGCAATTTCGCAGCGTCGTCGCTCACCTCCCGACAACTGGTTTCCGTTGTTCTTTCTCACCTTCTGCAAGCGGAATTCGTCGAGCAGGCTTTCCATCTTCTCCTTTCGCTCTTCCCTCGTTAAGTCCTTGCGCATCTCCAACACTGTCATCAGGTTGTCCTCCACACTCATCGTCCTAAACACCGACGCTTCCTGAGCCAGATAGCCCACACCAGCCTGAGCACGTTTCGCCACGGGGTAGTGCGTGATTTCCGTTTCGTTCAGAAACACCTTCCCTCCGTTGGGCACCACCAGGCCGGTCGTCATGTAGAACGAAGTGGTCTTGCCTGCGCCGTTAGGACCCAACAGCCCTACAATCTCTCCTTGGCGCACATGAATGGACACATCGTTCACCACCGTGCGCTTACCATAGGTCTTCACCAGATGGCGGGTATAGAGCGTCTGTCGGTCCTCCGAAAACGCTGGCACTTCAGCATCGCCTGCATTGGTTGTTGCGCTTTTCAATAATTCTTCTGCCATTCCGAATCGTAATCTTTCTGCAAAAGTATAAATTTTTGTTTTATTCCTTGCATTCTATCGTAAAAAGATATGTTAAATTGAACAAATAATACATTTTTTTCTTACTTTTGCAGTTCAAAAGTATAAAAATCTACGCTACACCTTGCAAGTAAAGGACCAAAATTAAACAATGATTAAGCTGAAAGGAACTCTTATAGAACTGGGCAGATACGTGCAGATCATTGGGCGAACCCTTGCAGTGCCCGACCGCATGCGTATGTTCTACAAGCAATATGTCACCGAGATGTATCAGTTGGGATTCAACTCCATCCCGCTTGTTCTCATCATTTCCTTCTTCATCGGAGCCGTCATCTGTCTTCAAATCAAACTCAATATCCAGAGTGCGTGGATGCCCCGCATGGTGGTTGGCTACACCACCCGCGAAATCATGCTCCTCGAGTTCTCCTCCTCCGTCATGTGCCTCATCCTTTCCGGAAAAGTTGGCTCTAACATCGCTTCGGAATTGGGAACCATGCGCATCACCCAACAAATTGACGCACTGGATATTATGGGCGTGAATTCCGCCAATTATCTCATCCTTCCCAAGATACTCGGACTGATGACGATGATGCCGATACTCGTCACCCTCAGCGTCTTCGCAGGTATAGTTGGAGCTTATGCCACCTCCTACATGGGCATCACCACTATTCCCGAACTTGACGAAGGTTTCCGCTACGACTTCAATCAATGGTTCTTCTGGTGCGGAATGATTAAGGCTGTGGTCTATGCTTTTATCATCTCCAGCGTCTCCGCTTTCAAGGGCTATACCGTCGAAGGAGGTTCCGTCGAAGTCGGCAAAGCATCCACCGATGCCGTTGTAGCTTCCTCCATTCTCGTCCTCTTCGCCGACGTTTTCCTCACGCAGATTCTCACTTAAAAGCTTGTTTTGTGTATGATACAAGTATCCCATCTCTATAAATCTTTCGAAGACAAGGAAGTCCTCACCGACATCAATGCCACTTTCAAAAACGGACAAATCAACCTTATCATCGGACAGAGCGGAAGCGGAAAAACCGTCCTGATGAAGAATATCGTAGGACTTCTCACCCCCACCAAAGGGCAGATTTTCTACGACGACCGCGATTTTGTCAGTCTTTCCAAGAAAGAGAAAATCCTCCTGCGCCGCGAGATGGGTATGATTTTCCAGAGTGCAGCCCTTTTCGACTCACTCACCGTTCTCGAAAACGTCATGTTCCCCCTCGACATGTTCTCCGACATGTCACGTGACGATCGCGTGAAACGTGCGCAGCATTGTCTGGAGCGTGTGAACCTCAAGGGGACCGATAATAAACTGCCTGCCGAACTCTCAGGCGGTATGCAGAAACGAGTTGCCATCGCCCGTGCCATTGTCCTCCAGCCTCGTTACCTCTTCTGCGACGAACCCAATTCGGGACTCGACCCAAAGACCTCCATCGTCATCGACGAACTCATCCAAAGCATCACGCACGAAGACCAAATCACAACCATTGTCAACACCCACGACATGAATTCCGTCATGGGAATTGGCGAGAACATCACTTTCATCTGCGACGGACGTGCCGAGTGGCAAGGCTCCAACCAGCAAATCATGGATGCCACCAACAAACCCCTTCAGGATTTCATCTTCTCCTCCGACATCCTCCGTCAAGCCAAAATCGCTTACGACGAACAGAAAAAAATGAAGAATCAAGAATGAGCCTGCATCATTCTTTTCCTCTTGCGCATCATTCCATAGACAAAAGCTATCAGATGAATTTGTAACTTTGTAAATTTGTAAATTTGTAGAATTGTAGCGTTTTTTTTATTCTACGGAGCATAGGAGATTTTTTTAGTGAGTAGTGAGTAGTGAGTAGTTATTCCATCCGGATGGCATTCTCACTACAATCCTTTAAATCCTTTAAATCCTTGATAAAAAATCTCAGATAGGAGTTTAGGAGTTTTAGGAAAATCCTTTCAATCCTTCAAATCCTTGATAAAAAATCTCAGATAAGAGTCTAAGAGAATCCCTAAAAATCCTAAAAATCCCTGATAATTTTTTCCTGATTAGGAGAGCTTAGTGAGGCAGACGAGCTCAGTGTTGTCGATTTCGTCCTTGATGGAGGCGGAAGGGTAGTAGAGGATGCGTCGACGCCAGATTTGCTTCGCACCCGCCTCGTCGGAAGTGAGCGGAGCCTTGGCAGAGAACGACACCTTGAACGTGCCGAGGTCCTTCACCACGATAGTGTGTCCGTTGAGGCACATTTCCTCCACCTGCTTGATGATTGAGCGGATGGCGCCCTCGCACGCACCCTCACTCATGCCCGAGTCGTATGCCACGTGCTTCACGAGTTGGTCGAAACCAATCTTGGTGTAAGTCACCGACTTAGTGAAATACATCTGGCTCTCCCCAGGCTTGAAAAACTGCTGCTTAGCTTTGATAAATACTTTTCCCATAGTTTAGTTTAAGTTTTTGAGTTTTTAAGTTTTTAAGTTTTTGAGTTTTACGCTCCACAACTCACGCTTCATTCTACTCCCCTCGCCCTTCGGAGAGGGGCTGGGGGTGAGGCTTCTCTCACCCTCGGGGAGGTCGGAAGGGGGCTTTTAATTTACTTGAAAGTTCACTTGGTCGAGTTGCTGGCGCATGGCTTTGCTCGCACGGAAGCCGATCCATTTCTGGGTGACGGCAGCGCCTCCTGCACCTTCGAGGTCGGCAGAAATCTTCGCGTGCACCTTGAAGTAGAGAGTGCCAAGGTCGCCGAGCTGTACGGAGTGTCCGTTGCAGACGAGTTCTCGCACCTGGGTGACGAGCGACTTATACACGGCTGCAATCTGTTCGATGCGCATGCCCGAGTCGTTGCTTGCGTACTGGATGAGAGTGTTGTCGTCGATGACGCCCGCACGCTGCATGGTGGTGAAATAGCGCTCCTTCTTATCGACCGCGCACACGTGCTTGCCGATTTTGATTTTGATAACTGGATTCTTGTTCATAGTGTTGATTTAAAGATTTAAAGATTGACAATTTACTTGATTTTAAGATTTAAGGATTTACGATTTACGATTTAGGTTACTTTTGCTTCTTGCACAACTGCGCGCTCGTTGTACTAGTCACCTCCCCTCGGGGAGGACGGGAGGGGGCTTTGGGGCTGTTGCTAAGGTTTGGCGGTGGAGAGGAGGGAGTATGAAACCGAAGCCCTGTTCCAATCACAATGCAAAGATACGGAAAAGTTTTTAGGTTTAACACCAAAGGTGTTAAAAACTTTTCGTGTTTAACAATAATTAAGCATTTTAGATGTGGATTTGCTAACATGGTTGTTGAATTGATAATTACCCAAGAACAATACATCTGCTGACATTTATCTTTACTCAAAGTGGAATCGTTATTTTTCTACATTTCTACAATTTTACAAATTTTACAATTTAGTTTTTAGGGTATGGGAAAAGGGAACGGAAAAAAGAGGAACGAATTTTTAATTATATATATAATATTTATATTATATATATAATTAAATTTTATAATAATACTAATATTTTAATGATTTAATACTATTTTAACACTTTTTCTATCCTTCATCTTCTCCTCCACGACTCACCCAAGCTTAATCTTTTCTTTCTTGAGTCAAAAACAATAAAAACAAAATATAAATTGTAAAAATGTAGAAATGTTGAAAGTTAAAGTTGAAATGGATGGAATTTTTTCGTACAAGCAAATGTGATTCTCAAGAAAACTTGCTATATTTGCAAAGTAATTGTATTTTAATATCACAGGTAGATGGGATTTCTCATCTACTTGAATTGGTGTTATGTTATAAGAGATGGGTAAAATTCTTGATTATATAGCAAAAGAAACTCAGGGCGAAACGTATTCTTCGTTCAAATATTGCTATGACCATGTTGACATTCCTCATTTGCAATATGATACCGCTGAAGAATCTTATATAAATCTGAAAGACTATGCTGAAGAAAAGCATAATCCCAAATCACGAGATTTAACAGATTTGGCTGAAATTCAAAGTTCCAATCCTCCACTTTTCAAATTCTTTTTGGATGGTTCTCGGAGAGTTTTCAAGATAGATGACATTGAATATGATAAAAAGGTTTATCCTGTGATAAGTGGTCAAATATCTGTTGCTTGCTGTGGAAGAACTATGGAAAGCGATGGATTAACATTTAAGGACTTCAAGCATGTAGCTGAGGAAGCATATTCCGTAGTTGCCTTGCCTGTTAAAGCAAATAGTTCTGGCATCGATAATCGAAAGTTCTTTAATCAGTTGTGTCAAAATGTGAATTCACTTCCTGAGGCAAAAAAACGTGGTATTTCGTTAGCCAAGATTTTGTATTATTCCACTAATTTGCAAGGTCGTGAAACTTTGGAGAATAAAGGTATTGCCAAAATTCAGGATGAAATGGTGGAATGCGAGAAAAGAATTGTTGCGGATTTAATGAATCGCCATCTTCTTTCTTCTAATGCTTATCTCATAAAGGATGGTTCTATTCAATACAAGGCAATGAAAACCGACGACACGCTTCAGTTAGCAAAAATTCGGAACAACTATCGTCACGTTGTTGGTGTATCAAAGATTTTCAATCCGAACTTGATGAAGGATAACAGAAATCAGAGTAGTGCTGCTGCCATTGCTCATTTACCTTTGTATCATAGAACTCCAGCTTTTTTGTGGCAGCCAGGTCCTGAGTGGGGTAATGTAAATTTTGCTATTTGGTATGTCCGAATAAGAGAAAAAAACTATACATCTACTCCATACTCTGGCATTGTTAAGATTGAAAAAATGTTGATGACAGGGAAAGAAAATGAAGAAGGGTTGGCTTCTGATGAGATTGATATGATTTCAGCAAACATTATCAATGAGAGAAATCCTGTATGTTATGGAAATGATTCTCGTTGGGCGAACCATCTGTATCCAGTCTATATGACAGAATGCTACTGCAAAAGCAAATTCCAAAATGACTATTCATTCTTAAATCTATTCTAATAAGAAAAATGGAAAAAATCGGTAAAGTTATAGCAACAGAGAAACAGCCTTCTACAATAGAAGAGTTCACTTTTTGGACAACTAAAAACACGAAACTCAATCCATTTGATGTAGTAGTTGTTGAGCACATGAGTCAATCTAAAACTTATGGTGTGGTTGAAGGCATAAGTCATATGACAGATTCTCCAAGTGCTTTGGCTGGGTTTATTTCGAGTGATTTTGGTGATGTGGATTCAACCTCTTACACAAATCGCATAGGCATGAACTATGTGCAATGCAAAGTTGTTGGAAATACAAAGAATATTTATAATCCGGTTCAAGAGGGTGCAATTGTTCGTTTAGCTTCGTCAGATGAAATCATGGAAGCATTAGGATTAAATGATGTTAAGAATAAATTGCCTGCTGGTTATATCCAAATGTACGAGGGTAAAAACAAGCAGATTCTTCCTGTATTTTTCAATTCACATTATGTCATTGGTCCTGAAGGTGCTCATTTGAATATTTCAGGTATCTCAGGCCTTGCTTCTAAAACATCGTATGCAACATTTCTTTTAAAAGCAATTCAAGATATTGCTATTAAGGAACAGAAAGAATCAGTTGCTTTTATTATGATGAATGTTAAGGGAACAGATTTGCTTTCGATAAATGTAAAGAATCGTAGAGAGAATGAACTAAAAGAAATTGCTCCTGTTTTTGATTTGCTTGGTATGGAGATGGAGCCATTTCAGAATGTGACGTATTATTATCCATATTCAAAAGACTTTACTACGTATACATACGAGAAGGCAGAACGAATTCAAGAACGAATTAAGTTGGGAGAGGCATTTCAGTACAAATATCTATTCGAAACAGATAGTGATAAAGAGTGCTTGGATTTGCTGTTTGCCAATATAGATGATCCAAATGAAACGATAGAATCAATCATTAATCATATAGTATCGGGTTCTGCTCCTTTTGGAAATATTGACAATTGGTCGGACTTTCAACAAGTACTTTTCAATCTGATTCAGAATCCCAAAACGAATCCAGCGGGTAAGGAAATTTCCATCATGAGTTGGCGTAAGTTTTATCGGCTTTTCAATAAAAGCTACAATAAGAACAAGGAAATGTTTACCAATTCTTTGGGAACATCAAGCGTTCGACTCAGAGATAAAATAGCTGGAATTAAGAGAAATGATGTTATGGTAATTGACATTGCTAAACTTGATGAACAATCTCAAGGTTTTGTTTTTGGTGATGTTATGCGTGCTGTTTACAATTTGAAATTGGGTGCAATAGATCGTCTCGAAGAAGATATACCTGATAGAATTATCATTTTCATTGACGAATTGAATAAATATGCATCAACAGATGTTCCAAAATCTTCTCCAATTCTGCATCAGATTCTTGATATTACAGAACGTGGACGTTCACTCGGCATTGTGATGTTTGGTGCAGAGCAATTTGTTAGTGATATTCATAAACGAGTGAAAGGTAACTGTGCTACTCAGGCATTTGGAAGGACAAATGGGGTTGAAATTACAAAAGAGGATTTCCGCTATGTCCCATCAGTGTATAAGACGATGCTCACTCGTCAGAAGCAAGGTGAATACATCATACAGAATCCAGTATTCCGTTCTATGTTAAATATTAAATTCCCAAAACCCATTTACCTTTATTACGAAAATTAAACCATTATGGCTCCAATAGGAAAATACGTAATTGATTCTCTCACAAGCAGTATGTATGAAGAGAGTCGTTGTATTTATCGTGAATATATTCAAAATGCAGCAGACCAAATTGATTTGGCCCGCGAATTGTTTCCAGATGGAGACTTTTCTGTATCAATTCAAATAAAAGATGATACCATTGAAATATTTGATGATGCAACAGGAATAAACCTAGAAAATGCATATCTTGAGTTTATTACAATAGGAAAGTCTTCCAAGATACGAGGCAAAAACAAGGGATTCAGAGGAATCGGACGGCTTGGTGGTTTGGCTTATTGTGATACATTGACTTTCGAAACGAGTTATTATGGTGAGGATAGGAAAAGCATAATGGTTTGGGATGCTAAGAGATTACGTGAACTTGTTGATGATGAAAGTTTGGATTTGGAAGCAGGTGAGGTTGTTGATGATGTTACCAAGTTTGATAATAGTCAACCTGCTGATAGGGATTCACATTATTTCAAAATCACGATGGAGGGTGTTACCGATAAGGCATTGCTTGATGTATATGGAGTTCGTGATTACATCTCCATTGTAGCTCCTGTTGAAATAGCCAATACATTTGCTTTTAAGGGTAAATTATCTACTTTTATGCAGGAGCATGGTCTTACACTTGATACCTATAAGGTGTTTGTGAATAATGACCCTGTTTATAAAAACTACAATACAACGATATACGATCAGAAGAAAGGGGGAAAAGTGGAGATAGATAAAATAAATGACATCCGCTTTTTCTACAAAAAAGATGAAAATGATCTGCTCATGTATTGGGGATGGTATTCTATTTCCAATCTCATTGGTGTGATACCTCCTGTAAATATAAATCGAGGTATTCGCCTAAGATGTAAAAACATCCAAATGGGAGATGCTAATAGATGCCGCAAGTTCTATATTAAATCTGAAGACAAACGATATACGGACTACTTCTTTGGTGAGATTCATGTTGAGCATCCAGCACTTATTCCTGATTCCCATCGAGACTATTTCAAGACTAATTCTGTACGTGAAGATTTTGAACTGCAAATGTATTTGGAATTTCAGAAACTACGTTCCATGTGTTATAACGCATCTGCTATACGAAGTGATGTGAAATCAATTAATGAAGAGAGTAAATATAAGCGAAAATTAAAGGAGAAGAGGCAAAATGGATTCACCAGTGAGAAAGAAAGGCAACATATGGAGGATGAATTTCAGTCAATTATAAAAAAATCTGAAAAAGCTAAGAAGGAGCTGAACAAGATTTTGGCAGGCATTGAGGCGAACCCAGACTCTCCTATGAAGCATATCGCTTCTCACTATAAAAATCAATTAATATCTGACAATCCAAAAGAACCAACATTAGTTTTTGAGAGTGATGGCTCAAAAGAAACAACTCCTTCGGCTGTTGCTCAAATTGAAGAGAAGAAGAATTTTCTCCGTACAGATGGTCCTAAATACAAGAAATTGAATAAGGAAACAAAAGATGCGCTAAGTAAAGTGTATGATGTGATTTTCAGCTATATCTCTGATACAAAGCAGCGTGATTTTTTAATAAACAAAATTGAGGAGGTAGTTACAAATGAATAGAAGGGTACTCCTTCTTGAACCTAATTATAAGAACAAGTTTCCGCCGATAGCGTTGATGAAACTTGCAACCTATTTCAGGTTGTGTGGGGATGATGTGGTCTTTTACAAAGGAGACCTCAAAGTCTTTGTATTGCGTCAAATCACAGAGGAATGCATTGCTAAGTTAAACGAATTGGAATCATCTATCATTTGGCGCTATCGGTATGAATCCATTTTTAACTACATTTATACAAGAAGCCGAAAAGAATTAAGTAAAATACTTGAGGGTGTGGAGAATCCTTTTATAAAGGGATGGGTTGAACAATTTCAAAAATTCTATCATACAGGTGAGTATAAGAAACATCCTCGATGGGATTGGGTTGGTGTAACTACACTTTTCACTTTTTATTGGGAAGAGACTATCGAAACAATTGAGTTTGCAAAAACGATGGTGAAAGACCTTGACAATTTGATGGTGGGAGGTGTGCTGGCATCAATACAACCCAAAGAAATAGAGGAGGCAACAGGAATAAAGCCACATATAGGAACACTTCATTCGATTGGTGACATTGATGAAGATAACAAATACATCATTGATGAATTGCCTTTGGACTATTCCATTTTGGACGAAATAGATTATGTCTATCCTGATAACAATGCGTTTTTTAGTTATACAACACGTGGATGTATTCGTCATTGTCCTTTTTGTGCTGTTCCTATATTAGAGCCTAAATACATTGAGCACATTAAACTTACGGATAGAATAGAACAAACAAGGCGACTGTATGGAGATCAACAGAACCTGTTATTGATGGATAATAATGTTCTTGCTTCTGACAAATTCCCCCAAATTATCGAAGATATAAAGAATGCTGGTTTTAAGAAAGGTGAAAAATTTATACAATCCAATTTGTATCAGCTAACAATTCGTAACTTGCGCTCTCATGTTATGAATGATAGGGCGTGTATTAGAAAGTGCTATCATTTGTTGGAAGATTTGACCAAATGGAAATCGCTTAAAGAAGAAGAATTAAAAGCTATCAACAAGAAAAGAGAAGAATATCATCTCACTCACCCTGAAACTTGCACAGCTGATAATTTAATTAATTCGTATTCTTTCTTTGCTCCGTATTTTGAGAAGAGATATGCAAAATTGAAAGGACGTATGAGGATTGTTGACTTCAATCAGGGTGTAGATGCTCGTCTTTTTACTGAAGAGAGAATCCAATTATTGGCTCAAATTCCTGTGAAGCCACTTCGCATAGCTTTCGATAATATAAAGACGAAAAAGAAATATATTGAGGCTGTTTTACTGAGCCGAAAATATAATATGAAATGCTTCTCCAACTATCTGCTCTATAACTTTGATGATGTACCTGTTGATTTATATAGAAGATTGAAAATCAATGTAAAGCTATGCGATAAGTATGGAATTGATATTTATTCTTTCCCAATGAAATACCATCCAATCCGAGGTGAACACAGTCACGACCGAGATTATATAGGTAAGCATTGGAATAGAAAATATATTCGTGCTGTTCAGGCCATTCTTAATGCAACTAAAGGTAAGATAGGTAAAGGAAAATCTTTCTTTGAGAAGGCTTTTGGAAAGACAGAAGAAGAGTATATGGAACTTCTTATCATGCCTGAAACTTTTTTGATTTTCCGATTGTTCTTTGAGCACATAGGCTATACTGATGCCTGGCGAAATGATTTTAAAAGTTTAACGGATGAAGAGCGTGAGGAAATTATGCCAATCATCTATAAGAATGAATTTTCCGATTTGGAAGCATTGTCACCTAATCCCAAAATTCAAAAGGTACTTTCTTATTATAAGAATTATCGTGCAGAAATTGCAAACCCTAAATCAGAATTATTTAAACAGAAAATTGAATTTGAAAAATCATTGAAAATAAAAAATGCCTAACTTATTTACTAACTTTGAGAAGCGAATTACTGATGTAATGGCATTTACGTCAAGAATTCGATATATGAATACCTTTCGTTCTCAGCAGTTTGCAATGATTTCATTGTCTTTTGAATTGAACAACTTGGTTGAATACTTGAAAGATATTTCTTTTGAGATAATTGGTAATCCTCCGCTTCTTTTAAACTATCTTGAGGAGGACTGTTTTGTTCATTTTGATTTTGAAAAGCACGTTGAATGGTTTCAAAGTTCTAAAGATTCATTTATGAATTTTGAGTATATTGAATATGGAGATACCGAAGATTCTAACTATCAGCACAATTTTAATTACCTTAATAAAAGTGGAATGTCTGTTTTGTTACCAGTGAATGAGAATACGGAAACAGGGGTTCCAAAAAGTTATAATTTAGATGAAATCCATCAGGCTGTTCAATTGATTACTAATCAAGGAAAAACTATCAGTAGTTTTATTGCCTATTTGCTCGGATGCGTTTCTGAACTATTAAATGATATTTTCCAATCTATACATAATCCCAGCATTGAAGTATTGTTTAAAAGAGAAAAAGAGTCTTTTTGTAAAACAACATATTGGAACAAGGCCATAAAAACTTTTAATTCAGAACGAAAAATGGAATCCGTAGACGATGTGTCTTCGGTTAGGAACTTTCTATCTTCTTATAAGAAAAAAATTAGTTCTAATTTCAAGAACTCGGGTCTTTACAATCTTTGGTACGAAGCTTACGATTCAAGTAATGATAACTTTAATATACTAAAATTCTACAAAGATGTATTTGCTCTTTATTGGACTGGATTGACAATAGAAGAATTGTATGCTTTTCTTCTTTTCTATTGTCTTTCTGAAAAAATAGATGAAGCATATCGTTCTCTTGACAATAAGGAAAAATATACGGGCTCTGTAAATTATAACCAGAATCTCTACAATTATGGGAATATCAATATTTATAAAAATGGTGAGAAAAATGAAAGGACAGAGCAAGAATTTGAAACGCCAGAAGAACAATTGGAGAATTTGGTCTTCAACTCAAATTTATTTACAAAGAATAGTCATTTGCAGTATTTGAAAAACGAAATAGCACGGAGTATTGATTTTGGTAAGTATTCTGCCGTCTTTGACAAAGAACCAATTCGGGAAAAGATTAACCTTGAAGCTAAAAATGAATGGTTCTTTATTTATGCTGCTTTAGATGATGCGGGCTGTTTTTCGAGCAAGGTAACGGATAGTGCTTTTATAAATCAAATTATTTCTTGGTTTCCTTTTTCTTTTTCTTGGAAGGATGCTGAAGAAATGAATAGAGATAAGAGAAATATAGCTCAATCCATTTCAGCTGAAAGAAAAAAATGGAAATTAGATGGTAAGGTAACAAGAATCATTGACTTTGCCGCTAAAAGAAAGCGCTTAAAGCGGAATTTAAGTGATGAAAAAATTGATAGGATCATCCGAATTGCTTATAAAGGTTTGTATCAAGCTTTGATAAAAATGAGAAGTGATATTGAGGATGACAATAGATTGAGTTAATTACAGATTGTTGGTCCAATAAATGGCTATTGCAAGTTTTGCAGTAGCCTTTTTTTGTTTTCATATTTTGGAAAGTTTTATTAGATAATTCTATTAGATTCATTAGACAAAAAGCAGGAAAGTTATTAGATTAATTAGAACTAACTAATAATCAATAGTTTATCATATATAGAATCGTTTTGATTGTGCTTAAATTTGCACTGTCGAAAATCAGAACGACGGTGCGCACCAAGTCTGAACGACAAGATAAATTATTATTCATTAATAAAAGATTTATTATGTCATCAAAAAAGAAAGATTATGTTGCTCCTGCGATAACTATTATCGAGGACAACGAAGAATTTCGTCAGGCAGCTGAGGGTGCCATTGTCAGAAAGGGACGCGCGCACGTGACGATCTATGAATCGCAGGACATTGATGTGCGGTGGCCTGAGACGGACCCGAGCAAGTGCCAGACGGTGCTCAAGAAGACGAAGACGGGATGCATTGCGAAGACGGCTTCGGAGAAGAATCCGCAGTATCGAGTGACGGCTATGGTGCCCGCAAATTCGGCTGACCCTGCTGCGGATATTTTGGAGCAGGTGGGGAACCTGGTGAGGACGATTGACCCGAAGGCGAAGTTTCCGAAGGCTGTGGGGAGGAAACTGCTCAACGACGAAACGGCGAAGGTGATGGCGAACAAGGATTGCATCCAGTGCTATATGGAGATTCCGATTTCGGACCCTTATCGTGTGCAGCAGGAGTTCTACAACTTGAACAACAGGATTGCGAGTTGCTTGGCTCAAAATCAGGAGTATATCAAGAAGCTGGCGATTGAGGGGAAGAAATAAAAAGCCTTAGCTATGCCTCACCCCCAGCCCCTCCCCGAGGGGGGAGGGGAGTAGATAGAAGAGGGGGCGGAGATGGGGTTTCAGTTTTAATTTTTAATTTTTAAATTGCAGAGATATGTTTAGTTATGCTAAGAATGTGGCTTCGAGTCCGATGGATTGCACGGCGGAAGTGTGGCGTGCGATTGTGGAGGACAAGGATGGGAAGCTGTTGGGTATTTGCCAGCAGGTGCAGGCGTGCAAGGAACGTGCGAAGGTGCTTGAGGGCGAGGGCAAGACGGAGGAAATGCATCAGGCGCTGGACGAGGCGGGACGATGGAAGAAGATGCTGCCGGTGTTTTGTTTTCAGGCGACGTTCCCTGATGGGAAGCGGTCGAACAAGGGTGCGAAACCGAATGGGTTGGTGATGATTGACTTGGACGGGCTGGAGGAACCGAGGAAGACTTTCGGTGAGCTGCTGGCTAAGGACAAGGATTTCTTTGTGGGGCAGGCGGTGCTGGTGACTATTACGCCAAGTGGACACGGGTTGAGAGTGGTGTTCAAGGGGAATCAGCGGATGGACTATGTGCAGAACCAGCATTGGTTTGGGGAGCACTTCGGTGTGAAGGTGGACGAGGCTTGCAAGGACTTGGCGAGGTGCTCGTTTGCGGTGCCGGAGAAGTATGTAATCTTTGAGAGCGAGGGGCTATTTAGGACTCTCCCCCAGCCCCTCTCTGAGGGAGAGGGGAGGAGGGCTTCGGCAGAGCCGAAGCTTACGGAGAAACGAAGCGGGGGGCTTGATGAGGAGGGGCGCGATACTACCCCCTCCGAAAGAGGGGGGAACGGTGGCTCGGAAGGCTCGGAGAAGGCTAAGACGGTGCTGGAGCAGCTGGAAAGGGATGCTGAGGGGAATTGTCTCTATAGGGGGATGAGGATTGATGATATTATTGAGCAGTTCTTTGTGCTGACGGGAGGAAAATTGGCGAGCGGAGAGAGGAATATGAGGCTGCAGAGGCTGGCGGTGAATCTGAGATATATTCTTGAGAATGATGCGGAGGCGGTAAAGGCGGTGGTGATGAAGCATGCGGCGGGACTTGCGGAAGCGGAGGTGAGTGCGATTGCGAAGAAGGCATGCGAGTATAGCATGAACTGCGTGATGCCGAAGACGCTTCAGGCGGCTATCGAGAATGTGAAGGTGAGGATGAGGAAGGATGAGGATAAGCAGGACGATGGTGAGGAGGGTTCGCTTTCTATGGTGCAGACGGGATATAATGAGCTCTCGGTGGACTACGAGTTTGTGAATTCGAGAATCGACGAAATCAAGTTTCCTGCTTCGATGAATGCCACGATGGCTGGCGTGCCAAAGGAGATGCGGATGGGTGCCTTGCTGGCGATGCTTCCGTTTCTCTACACGCTCCTGACGAGGATTTGTTTCAAGTTCTATGATGGCAGATGGTGCCGACTCTCGGGGCAGACTTACGTGCTGGGTGATGCGGCATCGGGCAAGAGTTTCATCAATGAGATTGCTGCTGCTTGGCTGGCTCCCATCAATGCGATTGATGCGATGAATCGTGCAAAACTCGACGAATGGAAGGAGAAGAAGCAAAAGGCGGGTCAGGGCAAGATGGCGGAGGCGAAACCGAAGCTGTTGATTCGAAACCTGCCTACGCAGTCGTCGCTTGCCACGATTCAGGAGCGCATGAAGAATGCGAAGGAGATGGCGAGGACGCTGGACGGGAATGTGGAGTTTGTGAGGCATTTGCACTGCGTGACGTGGGATAGCGAGATAGCTACGCTGCTGAGAACTTTGAAGCAGAATTTCAGTTCGTTCCTTGACATCTTGATTAAGAGTTTTCACGATGAGAAATACGGATCGGACTACCAGAACACGGAGAGCGTGAACGCTATTTTCAACACGCACTGGAATGTGTGCTTCGGTGGAACGTGGTTGAGCGGCAAGAAGCTCTTCGGTGATGCGACGAATGGGCATCCGCTTCGTGCGATGATTTTTCCGATGCCAGGCAGGCATTTCGAGATGATTGAAAAGAACGGGAATGCTCGCTCAAGGAAGCAGGAAGAGACGATTCGCGCGGCTGCCTATCTCTGTAACGCTCAGGAGATTGAGGGCAATGTGATTTGCAAGCAACTCAATGACGCGCTTTATGAGTGGTGCAAGAGGGAGGCGGAAATCAGTAGGGAGACGCAGGACTTCGTGAGGGACACGACGAGAAGGCGCGGGGCGCTGATTGGTGTACGGGCTGGGATTGCTTTTGCGGTGCTGGAACAAATCAAGTCCTTTGAAAAGTTTCCCATCAAGACCGACAAGGAGGGTGCCCTCTATCGTGAATTGCCAGCCTCGGAGAATGCTGTGAAGTTTGCCATTCTGGTGGCTGATTTTTGCTCGGAAATGCAGCGGATGATTTTCGGCGAGAGGATGCTGGGCGAAGGAGACAGTTTCACGAGGGAAAAATATAAAAGCAAGAAAAGAGATACTTTTCTCTCGAAACTTCCAAACGCCACAACGTTTAAGGAGTGTTGTGTTATCTTCAAGGACATGAAGCCAGCGAATGTTCGACAAACTCTTTATCGACTCACAGACTTAGGTCTTATCCATTACGATGATAAAACAAAAAAATATTGGAAAAAAATAATTAAATAATCACAAATAAAAATGGAAACAATTGTTAGAATCAAGAACATTTCGGATGTGTTTCACATCGAGTACACGAACCAGCGCACCAATCAGAAGGAAAGCCTTGCTTGCAGGGGATTTGTCCTCTCGGATGGCATCGACACTTTCTACGCTGAAATGAGAGGCCAGATGGCTGAGCAATGGCATGCGGATGATTGGACGAAGCTCTTCAAGGCACGTGTCGAATTCACGAGCAGAACATATACGCGCAGCGATGGAAGTCAGGCGTGGAGCAATGATGCAAGAATTGTGAAAATCGTGCAAATCTAAGAGAGGGAAGAGGCCCCCTCCGAAAGAGGGGGGAACGGTGGCTTGGAGGGAGGAAGGAGGGAGGAGGCCCCCTCCCAGCCTCCCCGAGGGGAGGAGAAGGGCTTCGGCAAAGCCGAAGCTTACGGAGAAACTAACGAACTTAGATGCTAAGAACTTAGAACTAAAGAACTAAAAACTTAAAAACTTAAAAAACTCAAGAACTCAAAAACTTAGAAACTTAAAAACTCAAAAAATTATGCATAGGATTGAAATAGAAAAGACGATGCGAGTGAAGATGGCATTTGAACAGGTGCCAAGTGAGGAGAATATGCGTTGCAAGGGATGCTGGTTCCATGAGAATCCGTTTTTCGATTGCAAGCAGTTGATGAATCGGAAACTGCTCCCGAAAGGACAGTGCTCCTATGAGGACGATGAAGGAGAAATGCAGTTCCTCGCATTCAAAGCGATAAGCACAGTTCAGAAGAAATATTATTAGTTGTCCTTCGTTTTTCTCTTTTTTTTCTTTGTTTATTCGCCTAATCTGCTCGTGAGAGTCGATTAGGTTTTTGGGTTTCAAAAACGCTACTACGTTACAATGTTACAAATTGGATTTCATTTTATGAATGATGCGGGTGTGTCGCCCGTGCTCCCCAAAGAAAGTCCCTAATGAGTTTGTGAAATTAAAAAAAAAGTTCTATTTTTGTTCAATTTTTAGAAGACTAATCCATTTACGATTATGAAATGTATCGTCCTCTTTCCCATCCTTCTTTTCGCACTATTCCTGCAGAGTGCTTCGTTTCTCTCTCCCTCTTCACATTTCACGGTGTTAACCTACAACTGTGAAAATGCTTTCGACACTCTCGATGCACCCGACTTTCAGGATGAGGATTTTCTTCCTCAGGGAAGACTCCATTGGAGCCATTTTCGCTTTGTCCAAAAGATGCAACGCATAGCTCAAGTATTCCTTTCGGCAGATACACTCAAACCATTGGATATAGGAATCTTACAAGAGATAGAATCTGATTCTTGCCTTATCTACCTTACACAAGAAACACCTATTGCCAGTATCGGTTACCAATACCTGAAAACCACTTCCCGCGATGCACGTGGCATCAATGTAGCAATTGTCTATCGTCCCAACAGTTTTCAGTATATCTCCCATGAGTCCATCGGCCTCTCCGATTCCATCCTCACTGCCCATCATTGGACTCCCACCCGCGACATACTCCATGCCTGGGGACGCATCCCTTCGGGCGACACACTCCATGTCTTCGCAGTCCATCTTCCTTCTCGTTTGGGAAGAGTTGAGGCACAACAAAAACGAAACTATTTGCTTGCACTCTTGGTACAACATATCAACCACGTGCAGCATCTATTCCCTCGGGCACACATCCTCTTGGCAGGCGACTTCAATTCTGCACCGTCCTCTTCCGACATCCTTCAGTTTGCCCAGCAGTGCACGGTCCTCACTAACCTCGTTGAGAATAAAGCGCTGGGTTCCTACAAGTATCAGGGAATATGGGAATGGATAGACCAGATTTGGGTGAGTCAGACCCTCGCAGAACTTTCCACTTCCGTCCACACCCTTACATCGCCTTTCCTCCTTGAATCCGACCCCGTTTTTGGTGGAACAAGACCCTTTCGCACTTTCATAGGACCAAGCTATCATGCGGGCTATTCCGACCATTTGCCTGTAGTCTATCGTTTTCCTCTCTAAGGACTTGACGTGCTTCTCTTTTGGGTAGCATGGAGCATCCTCCCACACATCATCCATAATGATAGTGAATGCGTCAATCGCTTATGAGAGATGAAAATGTGGTTATTTCTTCTTGAAGAGGAAACCGGTCTTCATGCCCTTGTAGGTGGAGGAGAGGTCGGCAATGGAGCCGAGTGTTGAGTTGCCTGAATTCATTCCGATGGACTGTGCGATGCTAAGCACTTTGGAGGAGTCGTAGGTGAGGGCGAGCTCGGAAGAGGAGAGGGTAACGTAGCAGGTAGGGAGGTTGATGATGCTGCCTTTGATGTTGACTTTCTTCGACTTGGCATCGTAGGAGTAAGTGCCTGTGAACTGTCTGCCGTTCACGGTGTAGGCGCATGTGTTGTCCTCGTTGAAGGTGACGGAGAACTTGCCTGGGGTGATGCCGATTTTCTGATAGTAGGGAGCCAGTTTGTTTTGTGCGATGTTGTTGATGACGCTGCTGCCCAATTGTGCAAGTGCGTTTTCGCTTTCGAACTGGATGGCAGGCTCGGAATAAACCCATGTGCCATATATGCTGCTGACGCTGTTGCTGGAACCGAGTCCGTTGGTGAGGATTCCGATGATGCTGCTGATGGCTGACCCGTTGGTGATGGCTCCTGTGGCTGCTGAATTAGGGTCTTGGCCTGTGAGCACGCCTGTTGCGATGTTACCGAGGATGTTGCCTATAGCACCTTGCTGGGATTGCTGATTGGGTGTTCCGCATCCTGCGAGGAGAAGTGAACCTGCGAGGATGGCTGAGAATAGAGTTGTTTTTTTCATAATCGATATTAAATTGAAATTGATAAAACGAACAGATTGTGATTCATTTAAAAGCAAAACAATGCAGTTGTAGTTTTCTTCTTTTCGATGAATGTTGGCAAAATTAACCATTTTTTTGGAAAGCAGCAATGAAATGAGTGTGAAATTAGTAATGTTTAAACTTTCATTGACTTGTTTTAATCCTTGAAAGGGGTGCTGAATGAGAAAAAACTTGTAACTTTGCGCCAAAATAATAAATGAAATGCTACAGTTTGTATGTTTTGGCAGTGGAAGTAGTGGCAACTGCTCGTATTTGAGCAATGGTACGGACGCTGTATTGATTGATGCGGGGATAGGAATCCGCAGACTGAAGCGATATGTTCGGGAATATGGCTTGAAAACCTCTATCTTGCGCGGCATCTTGGTGACTCACGACCATGCCGACCACATCAAGGCAGCGGGATACGTGAGCAACGAGCTGAACTTGCAGGTGTATGCCACGGCGGAGGTGCACGAGGGGATGCGTAAGAGTCATCAAACGATGAGGAAGGTGGATTCGAGCCGTAACGTGAATATCGAGAAGGGTGTCCCTTTCGATTTGGGCACGAGCCTGAGGGTGACGGCGTTTCCGCTTCCGCATGATGCGACGGACAATGTGGGTTATTGTATCGAGTCGGCTGAGGGGGAAACTTTCTGCGTGATGACGGACATAGGTGCGCCCACGGAGGAGGTGTGTACTTATATCGGAAAGGCGAATTACCTGATGATAGAGGCTGATTTCGATGCTGAGATGCTTCGCAACGGTCCTTATCCTCAGTACCTGAAGGATAGGATTACGAGCGGTACGGGGCATCTGAGTAATGAACAAACCTCTCAGTTGCTTGCTGACAATTTTCATGAGAACTTGCGCCACGTGTGGCTTTGTCACTTGAGTGAGCAGAACAACCATCCTGAGTTAGCAAGGAAAACGGTGGAGCAGCGTCTGAGGGGGTATGGCATCATCGCTGGTGTGGATTTCGAACTGGACGTGCTGAAGAGGCATGTGGTGTCGGGACCTTGGGAGATGGAAGAAAGTGAAAAGTGAGAAGTGAAAAGTGAAAAGTGAAAAAGCCTCACCCCCGACCCCTCTCCAAAGGGCGAGGGGAGTAGAATGAAGAATGGAAAGTGAAGAATGGAAAGTGAAATAGGAAATAATATAATGGAAGAACAATTCAAGGTGGCTTTGTTCGACGTGGATGGCACGTTGGTAGATTCGGAAGGCCAGTATTCGGTGTTTTGGGGTGAGATGGGCAGACGTTACCATCCCGAGATGCCGAACTTCAGCGACGTGATTAAGGGTACGACGCTGACTCAGATTCTGGATAGGTATTTCCCGAAGGAGGACCATGAGGAAATCGTTAAGGAACTGTATGCCTACGAGGCTCAAATGAAGTTCGATTTCGTGGATGGAGCCGAGGCTTTTGTCCGCGACATTAGGAAGAGGGGTGTGAAATGTGCGGTGGTGACGAGTTCGAACGAGCAGAAGATGGAGTACCTGAGACGTTGCATTCCATATTTCGATGAGTTGTTTGACAAGGTGCTGACGGCAGAAATGTTTACGGCTTCGAAACCGAATCCCGATTGCTATCTGTTGGGCGCGAAGGTGTTTGGTGCGAAGGTTGAAGAATGTGTGGTGTTTGAGGATGCGCTGACAGGACTGGAGGCAGGAATGCGTGCAGGTATGTTCACGATAGGTTTCCCTACAACGAATGCGAGGGAAGTGATTGAGGGCAAGTGCAGCGTGGTGGTGGATAGTTTTAAGGAACTGGACTATGATGAGGTTGTCAAACTGAAACGAAACTTCATCTCTAACTCCGACCTCAACTAACACCTAAATAAAATAGTTTGCGAATTATTAATTATTCTTTAAAATATGGCAGGTTATTTAGTAGAAGACAAACGGAAGGTGACAACTCACCGTTTGATGCAAATGAAGCAGGAGGGCAAAAAGATTGCCATGCTGACTTCGTATGATTATACCATGGCGCAGTTGGTGGATTCGGCTGGCATGGATGTGATTCTCGTGGGTGACTCGGCTTCGAATGTGATGGCGGGAAATATGACAACGCTGCCTATCACACTCGACCAGATGATTTATCATGCCAAGGCTGTGGTGCGTGCTACTCAGCGTGCACTGGTGGTATGCGACATGCCTTTCGGCTCGTATCAGGTGAACTGCACGGAGGGTGTAACGAATGCCATCCGCATCATGAAGGAGAGCCATTGCGATGCTCTGAAATTGGAGGGTGGCGTGGAAATTATTGATACGGTGAAGAAGATTCTGGCTGCTGGTATTCCTGTGATGGGACATCTGGGCTTGACTCCTCAGTCCATCAATAAGTTTGGCACATACACAGTTCGTGCCAGGGAGGAGGCTGAGGCTCAGAAACTCATCAGCGATGCTCATGCGCTGGAGGAGGCAGGATGCTTTGCCATCGTGTTGGAGAAGATTCCTGCTGTGCTTGCAGAGCGCGTGGCAAAGGAATTGCGCATCCCTATCATCGGTATCGGTGCTGGTGGCAATGTGGATGGACAAGTGCTGGTTGTGGCTGATATGCTGGGCATGACAAAGGGTTTCACTCCTAAGTTCCTGAGACGCTATGCCGACCTTTCCACGGTGATTACTGATGCAGTTGGGCATTACATCGAAGATGTCAAGAATTGTGACTTCCCGAACGAAAACGAGCAATATTAGGGTCTGAATTCTTAATAAACGTAAAAAACTTGCTATTTTCAGAATTTTTTTTTATATCTTTGCATAGGCAAATCTATATGTTCAACGAATTAGAGTTTTCTGTGTCCCCAAAAAGACTTGGACCTAAAAGCAGTGGGGCGGTGATGCGTATCGTTGCATAGATTAGGAAATTAGCAAGAAATGAAAGCGAAAAAGATTCTATTTATTACTCAGGCAATGGTACCGTTCGTGCCAGAGGACGAAAAATCGATCATGGGACGCTATCTCCCTCAGTCGATTCAGGAGCTGGGACATGAAATCAGAACATTCACCCCGAAGTGGGGAATTATCAATGAGCGTCGCAATCAACTCCACGAGGTGATTCGTCTGTCGGGTATGAACATCATCATCGATGATACAGACCATCCACTGATTATCAAGGTGGCATCCATTCCTCAGGCTCGTATGCAAATCTACTTCATTGACAACGATGACTACTTCACGAAGCGTCAGATGATTTTCGATGAGGATGGAAAGGAATATGAGGACAATGGTGAGCGTGCCATTTTCTTTGCGCGTGGTGTGCTGGAAACGGTGAAGAAGTTGCGCTGGGTGCCCGATGTGGTTCATTGCCATGGCTGGGTCACTGCTCTTGCCCCTCTCTTCATCAAGAAGGCATACGCTGATGAGCCATCGTTTGCTGAAACAAAGGTGGTGTTCTCTGCCTCTTCTCCTGAATTTAGCAACGACCTGGGCGAGCTTACAAGGAATTGCATTCCTTTCCGTGATGCTAAGCTTTCAGATGTGGTGGATGTTTGCAGCGAGAAATTTGGCTATGACGAATTGCAGAAAATAGCCATCAAGTTCTCAGATGGCGTGGTGCTCGACGACGAAAAGGTGAACACAGACGTGGTGGATTATGCCAAGAGTTTGGGACTTCCTGTACTGCCGTACCAGGGCGAGGACTACAAGGATGCTTATCATGAGTTCTATGAGCAGGTGATGGGTGGCGAGGAATAGGACGTATTAGTTTTTAGCTTTAGACATTGTTTAATTATATGTTTGCACAATTCAGAGGATTTACTTTCAGAGCTTTTCTTTTGGTAATCCTCTCCATATTTTTTGTTTTCACATCGTGTGATGACACGACTGACACACTGGGTGTGGGTATGATGCCAGGCTCGAATTTTTTGACGACACAGTATAAGATTTATCCTGTGAAGACTCGTTCTTACGAGGTGGGCGATTCGGTGCTGGCTCGAACCAGTACATGTTACTTTGGAAGATTTTCCGACCCAGAGACTGGAACCATCATCCAGAGCGATTTCTTGTCGCAGTTCCACGTGCTGGAAAACAGCCATATTGCGGATTCATTGATGGTGAACGATAGCATTGATGATTGCTATCTTCGTTTGTTTATCAATTCGTATGTGGGTGATTCGTTGGCATCCTTTAAGTTAAGCGTTTATCCACTTGATTCCGTGCTGGATCCTGACGAGAATTACTACACGAATATCGATCCTACGAAATTCTATGATGAGAAAAAGGACCCGATAGTGACGAAATGGTTCACGATTTCGGACCGTGACGTGGATGAAGAAATGCGTTGGAATAAGAAGATATATTCCCCTCATATCAGCATCCCTATGCCTATCAATTTTGGACAGAGAATCTATGAGGCTTACAAGAGTGATACCACTCTTTTCCAAAACACGGAAAAATGGATCAATAGCGATTTGCCAGGAAGCAAGGGTTTCTACTTCAAGTTGGAGAGTGGCGATGGCGCGATGGCATACATCAGTAGTAGCCGTTTTGACCTTGAATTCAACAATGGTGATACGCAGACCACAGATAGTGTAGCTGGCTTTTCGTTTGTGTCAACAGAAGAGGTGGTGCAAGCTAACCGATTTGATAACAGGAACTTGGATGTGCTGCTATCGGATCCAACTTCTACCTATTTGAAGAGCCCAGCAGGTATCTTCACTGAGGCTACATTGCCAACGAGTGAAATCAATCTCAATGATACTATCAATCAGGCGAACTTGACATTTACTCGATACAATTCTATCAATCAGCAGGCTTCATTTCAGCTGGCTATTCCAAAGACGCTTCTATTGGTGAGGTTGGATGATTATTTGGATGGGTATTTCGAGCGATATAGCCTTGTAGATAACAAGACTTCGTATATTGCCACGTTCAACACTAAGACCAATTCTTACGAGTTTGGCAATATATCAAAACTGATTACTACGATTCTGAAGGAAAAGGCAAATGGCAAGGCTACGGCAAATGCAGATAAGATTCTGCTGATTCCTGTGGAGGCTTCGTATGACAGCAACAAGCAACTCGTGAGACTGACTCACGACTTCTCCCTCACGAGTGCAAGATTAGTGGGTGGAAAGGACGATGTCCAGCTAAAGGTGATATATAGCACGTATCTGAAATAAATCACAAGGAAATTTCACATATTTATCTAATAAGAAAGCCCCAGGCACATAGGATGCTTGGGGCTTATTATTTGCTTTTTCCTTTGGAAAAGATGTGGGGAGAGATACATGCTAACGATAGTCTTGCGGAGTGAAAACGAAATGGAGCACTTCTTTGCCTGTCTTAGAAGAGCGGTAGATGTAGTGGAAATTCAGTCCGGCTTCTTTCTGATGGCGCATATCAACACTGTTGATGATGCCACGATGGAGTTCCACTCGAACGTTTTCCTGATTTCTAAGGAGAACATCTTCTGTCTCTTCATTGAGGATGGTATAAAAGTATTGCATGTCCTTCTTGCCATCATTGTGGCATACCATACTGTCGGTCCGAATCAATCCGTCGCTGCTTATGCTGGGGCAATTCTTCTGGGTGAATTCCTTGGCTTCTCGCTCGAACCGCTCGCCTTTGGATTCTTGACAGGAACTGAAAATGCCAAGAGTGCTCAGAAGGAAGAGGGTGTAGAGAATCGTTTTCTTCATTTTCTGTGTGATTGTTATTCGGTTTTTAACTCTGTTGCAAAGATTGGCGGAGCGCATTTGCCAATTGGTCTGGGCAGGAGGTGGGTTTCATACCACATTGGATGCCTTCCAACTTTTTGATAACGTCTTCTGCTTTTTGTCCTCTAACCATTGCACTGAGGCCGATTGTGTTACCAGGGCACCCTCCAATGAACTGCACATCGTTGATAACTTTAGAATCATCATCAACATCGATGAGAATCATTTTGGAGCAGGTACCATGTGTGGTATATTCTATCTTCATAATTACGTGATGGGAGAATAGGGGATAATGGGATGAAAAACCGAACTATGGGAGGATAGGCTTCATCTTCACACAGTTCGGCTTGTAGTTGTTTAGGAAACGAAGGGTGATAGTTTACTTCATATTAGTGTAAACTGATTGCACATCATCGAATTCCTCAAGGCGCTCTACCATCTTGTCGATAGTCTCACGCTGTTCATCCGTAACCTCTTTCAAATCGTTAGGAACGTAAGTGAAGTCAGCAGAAATGATTTCGAAGCCATTCTGTTCGAGATAGCTCTGAATCTGTGCAAAGCTCTTTGGGTCGCCATAAATAGTGATGGTTTTTTCGCCAGAGTCTTCATCTTCTTCCTCATCGAATTCGTCGCTTACTCCATAATCGATAAGTTCAAGAATCATCTCATCCATATCCATGCCGTCTTTTGCCTTGAATGAGAATTGAGAGAAGTGGTCGAAGAGGTAGGCGAGAGAACCCATTGTGCCGAGAGTGCCATTGAACTTGTTGAAGATGGAACGCACATCGGCAACGGTACGAGTAGGGTTGTCGGTAAGAGTGTCAACGAAAACTGCTACTCCGTGAGGTCCATAGCCTTCGTATGTCATCGTTTTCCAGCTGTTCTTATCCTTACCAGCAGCATTTTTGATGGCACGCTCGATGTTGTCCTTTGGCATGTTCTCATGCTTACAAGTTGCGATGATAGCACGCAGACGGGAGTTGTTTTCAGGATCGGGACCGCCTTCAGCTACTGCAATAGCGATTTGCTTACCCAGACGTGTAAATGTTTTTGCCATGTTGCCCCAACGCTTCAGTTTGCGGGCTTTACGGAATTCAAATGCTCTTCCCATTGGATTGTGTATTTTTTAGTTTATAGTTTTATTCTTTTTGTAAAAAATAGCAGATGATGAGACAGGTGGTAGGAATCAAGATGTAGATATTGAAACCTGAAAAATAGATTTGCATGAGCCACAAGACTATCAAAATGTAGTAGAGGACTCGGAATATCTGCTTCTTTTTCATCTTCTTGCTATCTCATCCATGCAATGTTTATTTACCACGAACCTTCGCATTGAGTTGTTTGCAAATGTTCTGCTCAATCTTGTTCATGATGGCTTCAATTTGCTTATCATTCATGGTCTTCTGCTCATCCTGAAGGAGGAAATTCACAGCGTAACTCTTCTTTCCTTCTTCAAGATTCTTGCCTTCATATACGTCGAAGAGGCGCACTTCCTTAAGCACTTTCTTTTCGCTCTGATATGCAATCTTTTCGATTTCAGCGAATTCAATGTTCTTGTCAAGAAGGAGTGCCAAGTCGCGACTCACTGCAGGGAACTTAGGAATTTCGGTATAGCTTACGCTCTTGTTCTTCACTGTCTTCATCAGAGCATTCCAGTTAATATCTGCGAAATAGACAGGTGCTTCAATTTCAACTTTGGAGGTCTGCTTCTTGCTAACAACACCAAATTGAGCAATGAGTTTTCCACCGCGATTCGAGATTGTTTGAGACGCGGAGAAAATATCGTTCTTTTCCTCACCAAAGACGAGGGCTCCAAATGGAACACCAAGGCGAGTGAGAATATTGAGCACGTATGCCTTCAACTCATAGACGGATGTCTTCTCGTCAGCATGAGCCCAGTTGCCATTTACTCGCTTACCAGTTATCCATAAGCCGAGGTGGAAATCCTCGCTGTAGGCAGCAAGTATCTGGCGAGAAGTCTCACCCGATGGAACGACCCCAGAGTTGTCCTGCTTCTTTTCTGGATTGAAATAGTAGCAGTTTCCAAATTCAAAGAATTTCAAGTCGGCTATTTTGCGGTTGATGTTGTGGCTAATACTTTCGAGTCCACCAAAGAGAAGTGTTTGGCGAAGCACACCTAAATCCTGACTCAGTGGATTGATGAGGTGAACCAAGTTTTCTGCTTTGCAAACTTCCTCCATGTTGTCGTAGTAGGAAGTCTTGGTGAGTGAGTTATTCATGATTTCGTTGAAACCACAACCCACGAGCTGTTCTGCTATGAGATTCTGCAATTTGTTACTGCGGTCGAGTTCACCCTTCACTGTGAGTGAAGACTTCAACTGAGTAGGGATTTCAACATTATCGTAGCCATAGATACGAAGGATTTCTTCCACAACGTCACATGGGTGAGTGACATCCACGCGGAATGCAGGAACTTCGAGCTTCATGCCTTCTGTGGTCTTCTCGAGTATTTTCATGCCGAGGTTCTCGCAAATGCTCTGCATAGTTTCAACAGGAATGTCCTTACCTACGAGGTCGTGGCAATACTTGTATTCGAAATCTACAATGGCATTCTTAGGGAGTGTGTCGTTCTTCACATCCTTGATTTCCATCGCGATTTCACCTCCAGCTAATTCTTTGGCAAGCAGTGCAGCCAACTTCACAGCATAAATCTGTCCTTCTGGGTCGATACCACGCTCGAAACGGAATGAAGCATCGGTTTGGAGTCCATGGCGACGTGCTGATTTGCGAATCCAAGTTGGATGGAAATATGCTGATTCAAAAAGCACATCCTTTGTGGTTTCGTAGGTTCCAGAACCTTTTCCACCGAACACACCTGCGATACACATTGGTTCTTCTGCATTACAGATGGCAAGGTCTTTTTCACTCAATTTATGCTCATCGCCATCGAGGGTAACGAAAGGAGTGCCTTCAGGCATTGTCTTCACCACAATCTTTCCGCCCTTAATCATGTCAGCATCGAAGCAGTGGAGAGGCTGTCCGTAAGCCATCATGATGTAGTTGGTAATATCAACAATATTGTTGATTGGACGAAGTCCGATAGTATTCAGCTTATCCTTAAGCCATTTTGGAGATTCCTTCACGTCGCAGTTCTTCACTGTGACAGCACAATATCGAGGGCAAGCTTCCTGTTGCTCCACAATCACGTCGATGTCAAGGTCGTGGGATTCCACTTTGAAATCATCTACCGATGGACGGTGCAAACTCGTTTCATAGCCATTCTGTTTGAGGTACGCATAGAAATCACGCGCAACTCCCCAGTGTGAGCATGCATCAGAGTGGTTTGGAGTAATATCCACTTCAATTACCCAATCGCTCTCCAATCCATAATATGTAGCAGCAGGAGTTCCCACTACAGCATTTTCTGGCAGAACAATAATTCCATCATGGCTCGTGCCAATGCCGATTTCATCTTCTGCGCAAATCATACCGTTCGATTCCACACCACGAAGCTTACTCTTCTTGATGACAAACTCCTTGTCTCCATCATAGAGTTTTGTGCCGAGAGTGGCGACAATCACTTTTTGACCGGCTGCTACGTTAGGTGCTCCACACACGATTTGCTCCACATGTCCTTCGCCTTCATCTACAGTGCACACATGCATGTGGTCACTATTGGGATGAGGCTCACAAGTGAGTACCTTACCTACTACCAGTCCTTCGAGTCCACCCTTGATGGACTGCACTTCTTCAATTGCGTCAACTTCCAAACCCACGCTGGTGAGGGCATCTGCCACTTCCTGCGCTGTCATGTCGAAGTCAACGTATTCTTTTAGCCATTTGTAACTGACGTTCATATATTTCTTTTTGTGATGATTATCTTGATTTTCAAAGCGAATGCAAAGCAACGTCTTTGCACAAAGAAATTGGGAGCATCAGAGTCGTTCTGAGTCCCACACTTTGCTTTATGTTTGCAAAGTTAGACATTTTTCTTCGAAATAGGAAGAATTTATAAAAGAAAAAGCAACTGCGGACTCTTCAAGAGCGCAATTGCTTTCATAATCGTATGTCAATTTTAATTTCTTTCAAAAATTAAGAATTCCTTGAAAGGGATTTCCTAACTATTCTTTTTGTTATTCAGTGCTTAATTGTTCCTTTGCCCCCATCGCCAGTTTTGTCCTGGACCACCGAATCTATTGCGCTGAGGAGGTGTGAATCTGCGCAAGGCTTCCATGTTGAATTTCTGGATAGCAAAGCGCACTTTGTGAATCTTTTTCCATGAGAGCACGCTGTGGAACTTTTTATAGTATTCTTTCTCGATTTTCCTGTTCTGAAGGTCGAGCTCTAACACTTTGTTGATGGCTTCCTCATAGTCTGCTTCTGAAGAATTGTCGTTAAGCTTGCCCATGATTTCGCGTCCCTGTTGGTCATTTTTGAATTGCTTGATACGCATTTCCTTCAGGAGTGGAAAAAACTTCTTTCCTTCTTCGGCATTGAGTCCCACTTCATTCGTAATATAGCTTTCCATCCATTTGTCGAATTCCTCAGGATTGAATTGTCGATGCTCCTGTCTGCCTTGTCTTCCGTTTGGTGTGTGTTGCGCTTGCAAATTCACTGAGAACAAAAGGCAGGCAATGATATAGAATAATATTCTTTTCATGTGTCTCATTCTTTTTATTAGTATCGTCTCAGGTGTTTTTGTGTTTCGTTCTGTTCGTTTTCTTTTTAAGAAGGGGCAATGTAACCTTCACCCCCTTTCTGGTAGGTTTAGATTACATTACTCCCGCGAGATAGTTGTAGATGTCAGTGTTATCCACCATGGCATATTCCAGCATTTCTTCTTGATATTCAGAATCGTAGCTATTTGACGTTTCCGTCTGTGCCATTTGCTTAACTCCAACATCATTCGTCTTGTTTGGAATCGTAATAAAGAGTGCAGCCACTGCGATGCAGGCTGCTGCTGCAATACTCCAACCCATCCACGTGCGAGATGATTTGCGAGGTTCCATACTCACAATCTTCGCATTGTTTTCGCCAACCTTCTCCTCGGCTTCAACCTCAGGGATGTTTGCCATCACGCGTGCCGTCAAGTTCTCAAAGTACCCATCTGGAACGGTGAAGGGGTTGCGCTTGCTTTGATTGTTTATGTCAAATTGCTTCATATTGTAAGTACTTTTGTTGTCTTTATGACTGATTGATTTACAAATAGTTTAATCTTATTGGCAAGATTTTTTCATTTTTATTAAAAAAATAAACTTTTCGATTTTCATCATGTGGTTTCGTCCATTTTCATTCCCGTTGTTGGAAATACTCTTCGATTTTCTTCACGGCGATATGGAATGATGCTTTCAACGCTCCAATGCTCGTACCCGTGATTTCTGCCATGTCCTCGTATTTCATTTCTTGGAAATACTTCATATTGAACACCGCCCTTTGCTTGGCAGGGAGGGAGGCAACAGCAGCTTGGAGCATAGCCTCGGTTTCATCTCCGTCGAAGTATGCATCGCTTTCCAGCGTATTGGCAAGGGTAGGGGCATCATCGTCATCATCCAGGATATTCGTGTCGAGCGAAATGGTGTCTTTCTGTTTGCTTAGGAAGGTGAGACTTTCGTTGTAGGCTATTTTGAAGAGCCATGTGGATAATTTGGCATCGCCTCTGAAACTTCCAATGCTATTCCACGCTTTCAGAAAGGTGTTTTGCAATACATCATCTGCATCATCGTGGTAAGTGACCATTCTACGGATTTGCCAATAAAGACTTTCGCTGAAATGACCCACCATTTCTTCAAATGCTCGCCGTTGCGTCGCTGGATTTTGAAGTCGAGCTACCAATTCTTGCTCTTTAAATTGTTTCATGTTCGATCTTCTTTAATCAAAAAATCCCTGTCTATGTCCGTGAAGGCATAAACAAGGAATCTTTCTTTTAAGTCCGCAGATAAGAGCCTTAGCGGAGATATACTTTACGAGCTACCTTGCCGATCTTGATGATGTAGCAACCCTTTGGCAGGTTGTCCAACTCAATGGCTTTGTCAGAGCTATCAATGCGCTGAGTCACCACCTTCACTCCTGCCATGTTGTAGATTTCAATCACCATCTTCTCAGCGTTCTTGATGTGGATAGTGGACTCGTTTACACTAATAGTAATTGGAGCCACTTCCTGTTCAATGGTTGTGCGCTGCTGTATATCTTGTGCTTTCACCTCCATTGGCATTGCAAGGAGGAAAGATGCAGTTATCAATATAAGTATTCTCTTCATCATAGGCATCTATTTTTGAAGTTTCTTATTGTTGCTTTTGTCGATGTTTTATTAGTGTTCCACGTGGTTCGCTGCCATCATTTGGCATATTTTAAAGGGCAAATTGCCCAGTTGCAATTGCCTTTTCCACGCTTTTCATCTGCAAAATTATCATAAGTAAATCAATCTTGCAAATTTTTTGATTATTTTTTTTCGAAAAAATGCAATTTTTACTTGATTAAACCGTTACAACGAGACCTTCTTTTGCTAAAATTGTATTTTCAAACACTTCGGCAGCCTCTTTCTGAAGGATGGTCTCATCATTATAGCGAGAAGAATAATGTCCTAACATCAATTGCTTGGCTCCAGCCAATCGAGCTATCTCAGCTGCTTGCTTAGCTGTGGAGTGATACACCTTCGAACAAAGTAACTTTTCGCTCTCTGCAAAGGTTGCTTCATGGTACAGTAAATCTACACCTTTCATCATTTCCGCTATTTCTGGTCGAAATACTGTGTCGGAGCAATAGGCGAAAGAACGGGCTGGAGATGGTGGTGTGGTAAGTACTTCATTTTTGATGATTTGCCCATTTGGCATCACGTAGTCCAATCCTGCTTTCACATTGTTGATTTGCGAGATAGGAATATCATATTTTTCAATTGCTTCCTTCAGGATGTGCCTCGAGAGTTCCTTTTCCTTGAAATAATACCCACAGCATCGGATTCTATGTTTCAATGGAATGGAAAACACTTGCAGACTTTTGTCTTCGTAAATACAAACGTTCTGTTGTGTATCGATAGGATGAAATACCACTTTATACGTCATACCATTGCAATGGTAATCTATCAGAGGTTGAAAAAGTGTTTCGATATCCTGTGGACCATACACGTGGAGTGGGGCAGTACGTCCCAACAATCCGAGTGTGGAGATGAGTCCCATCAGTCCGAAGCAATGGTCTCCATGCAGATGCGTGATGAAAACATTGAAGAGCCTATTCAGATGGATGTGGTTTCGTCGGAGTTCCACTTGTGTCCCCTCCGCACAATCCACGAGAAAGTATTTCTCCCGTATGTTCACCACCATGCCGCTGCCATTATGCTTCACGGTAGGTAGAGCGCTTCCGCATCCCAAAACTGTCACTTCAAACTTTTCCATCTATACGCGCGTAATATATAATAAGGTGTTTGATGCTTCTTTTTAGTTTAGCATTCAGTTTTTAATGTTTACACCAAAAACTCTAAACTCAAAACGGAAAACCGCAGAAAGGCATCACATCCTCCCTGCGGCTTTGTTAATGATAGAGAAGTTTTAAAGGGAAAGACTCTTCACTTTACACTTCTCATATTCTTGATTACTTCTTGTTTTCCATCTCAGCCTTGAGAGCAGCAAGAGCGTCGATGTCGCCGAGGCTCTGGCTTGCAGCCTTGTTCTGGATAGATGGACCCTGCTCCTTCTGAGGACGAGCAGCCTTCTTAGCAGCAGCGGCAGCCTTACGCTGTTCACGAGCTTCTGCACGTGCAGCATCTTCGTAGATACGGCTGTGAGAGAGGATGATGCGCTTAGCGTCCTTGTTGAATTCGATTACCTTGAATTCGAGTTCCTCACCAAGTTGAGCCTGGCTTCCGTCTTCCTTCACGAGGTGCTTAGGAGTAGCAAAGCCTTCTACGCCACCTTCCAACTGAATCACTGCACCCTTATCGAGCACTTCAGTGATCTTACCAGTGTGAACGCTGTCCTGAGTGAAGATAGTCTCGAAGTTGTTCCAAGGATTGTCTTCCAACTGCTTGTGGCCGAGAGAGAGACGACGGTTTTCCTTGTCGATGTCGAGAACCTGTACTTCGATAGGATCACCAATCTTTGTGAACTCAGATGGGTGCTTAATCTTCTTAGTCCAAGAGAGGTCGCTGATGTGGATAAGACCGTCAACACCTTCTTCGATTTCAACGAATACGCCGAAGTTGGTGAAGTTGCGAACCTTTGCAGTGTGCTGGCTACCAACTGGATACTTTTCTTCAATCTTCTCCCATGGATCTTCCTTGAGCTGCTTGATACCGAGGCTCATCTTACGCTCGTCGCGGTCGAGAGTCAAGATAACTGCGTCCACTTCGTCGCCCACCTTCATGAAGTCCTGAGCGCTGTGGAGGTGTGCACTCCAGCTCATTTCTGATACGTGGATGAGACCTTCTACGCCTGGAGCTATCTCGATGAATGCACCGTAGTCTGCCATAACAACAACCTTACCGTGTACCTTGTCACCCACCTTGAGGTTTGCATCGAGAGCATCCCATGGATGTGGAGTAAGCTGCTTCAGACCAAGAGCAATGCGCTTCTTCTCGTCGTCGAAATCGATAATAACAACGTTGAGTTTCTGATCGAGTTCTACTACCTCGTGTGGATCGCTTACGCGGCCCCAAGAGAGGTCTGTGATGTGGATGAGACCATCAACGCCACCAAGGTCGATGAATACACCGTAAGAAGTGATGTTCTTAACGGTACCTTCAAGAATCTGACCCTTCTCGAGCTTGCCAATGATTTCCTTCTTCTGAGCCTCGAGCTCTGCCTCGATGAGAGCCTTGTGGCTAACTACTACGTTGCGGAATTCCTGGTTGATCTTAACAATCTTGAATTCCATGGTCTTACCAACGAATGTATCGTAGTCGCGGATAGGCTTCACGTCAATCTGGCTACCTGGGAGGAATGCTTCTGTACCAAGTACGTCAACAATCATACCACCCTTAGTGCGGCACTTCACGAAGCCCTTAACGATTTCGTCTTTCTCAAGCGCAGCGTTTACGCGCTCCCAAGAGCGTGCAGCGCGAGCCTTTGTGTGGGAGAGTACGAGACGACCCTTCTTGTCCTCAAGGTTTTCAACGTAAACCTCTACTGTGTCGCCGATGGCGAGTTCTGGATTGTAGCGGAATTCGTTGGAGTTGATAACGCCCTCGCTTTTGTAGCCAATGTTAACTACTACTTCGCGGTCGTTGATAGCTGAAACAGTACCTTCAACAACGTCGTTGTCGCCGAGCTTGTTGAGGGTAGCTTCATAGGCTTTGGCTGCTTCAGCTTTGTCAGCTGTTGTACCACCATTCTCGAATGACTCCCAATCGAAATCTTCCAGCGGTTTAATGTTTTTAGTTTCCATAAAAATTTTTAAAAAGTTTTTGATTGTAATTAATAATGTGAGACATTATGTTGATAAAAAATGCTTCGCGCACACTCGTTCGCGCGCAAAACGGTTGCAAAGGTACGAATTTTTCCTGAATTAGATTTATATTTTCTTTAAAAATATTCATGTTTTTTGCAAATTAACGCTTTTTTCTCTCTTGTGTGAAAATTTATGCCAATTATGTATTTATAATCTATGAATTATTTTTTAAATTTGCACCAAATGAACATGAAAACGTAATTCTAACTATCTATGAAAATAGGACTTTTCATTCCTTGCTATGTGGATGCCATTTTTCCCGAAGTGGGAGTTGCCACCTACAAGTTGCTCACACATTTGGGACTCGATGTCACTTATCCGGTGAAGCAAACCTGTTGTGGACAGCCTATGGCAAATGCTGGATTTCAGGACAAGGCACTTCCTCTCGCTGAAAAGTTTGAGACTCTTTTTAAGAATTTCGACTATATCGTGGCTCCATCGGTGTCTTGTACTGCTTTTGTTCGTTTCAATTATCCCTCCTTGCTGAAAGGCAAACACGAGTGTATCACTGCTCAGAAAGCGATGGATGTGGTGGAGTTTCTTCACGATGTTGTGAAACCAACTTCCCTTCCAGGCAAGTTCCCTCATAGAGTAAGTCTCCACAATTCCTGTCACGGTGTGCGTGAATTAGGACTCTCTTCCCCAAGCGAGCAGAACATCACTCCTTTTAACAAGATGATTGATTTGCTTCATCTTGTGCATGGTGTGGAGGTCGTAGAGCCTGAGCGCAAGGATGAGTGCTGTGGTTTCGGTGGCATGTTTTCTGTAGAGGAAACTGCCGTCAGTGCCCAAATGGGAAAGGACAAGTTGGAGCGACACATTGCCACAGGTGCTGAATATATCACAGGCCCCGATTGTTCCTGTCTCATGCACATGGAGGGTGTGGCAAAACGCCAGCACCTGCCTATCAAGTTCATTCATATTGTACAAATTTTATCTGCAGGATTATGAGCACAGGACATAGTAAAGCGGCAAAGGAATTTCTGAAGAATCAAAAATACGCCAAGTGGCACGACCAAACATTCTGGTCTGTTCGTACCAAACGAGATAACATGGCTCTTGGTCTTGATGAGTGGGAGCAATTACGCGAAACGGCTTCTGCCATCAAGCGCCACACGCTCACGCATCTTGATGAGTATCTTGACAAGTTTTCCACTAATGCAGAGAGGAACGGATGCATTGTGCATTGGGCCAAAGATGCCAAGGAGTTCAATGAAATTGTGCTATCTATTCTTCGGGAGCACAAAGTGAAGAAGATGGTAAAGAGTAAGTCGATGCTTACCGAGGAATGCGAGATGAATCCTTATTTGGAGGCACACGGCATTGAAGTGGTGGAAACGGATCTTGGCGAGCGCATCATCCAACTAAAGGGTCAGAAGCCAAGCCACATCGTAATGCCTGCTATCCATTTGAATCACGACGATGTGGGTGAACTTTTCGAGGAAAAACTTGGTACGGAGAAAGGGAACCACGACCCAACGTACCTCACCTACATGGCGCGTCTTTCCCTCCGCAATGAGTTTCTCACTGCTGATGCGGGTATGACAGGAGGCAATTTCGGAATAGCTGAAACGGGTGATATTGTGGTTTGTACCAACGAAGGAAATGCCGACATGAGCACTTCATGTCCGAAGCTTCACATCGCTGCCATTGGACTTGAGAAGGTGATACCTAATTATGATTGTTTGGCAGTTTTTCAGCGCATGCTTTGCCGTGCTGGAACGGGACAGCCTACTACTACCTACACGAGTCATTTCCGCAAGGCGCGTCCTACGGCAGCCCCTATGCATATCATCCTCGTAGATAATGGACGTAGCGAATGGATTGGAAATCCAGAACACTGGGAATCTCTCAAGTGCATTCGTTGTGGCAGTTGTATGAACACTTGCCCGGTTTATCGTCGTAGTGGCGGCTATTCTTATAGCTATTTCATTCCAGGTCCTATCGGCATTAATCTCGGTATGCTGCGCAACCCGAAGAAACATAGCGGGAACCTCTCTGCTTGTTCTCTTTGCCTCTCTTGCCAGACGGTTTGCCCTGTGAAAATCGACCTTGGAGACCAAATCTACAAGTGGCGTCAACAGCTCACCTCCTTCGGCACTGCCAATCCTGAGAAGAAGATGATGTCGAGTGCTATGTCATTCGTATTCAATCACTTGGGTGTCTATTCCTCTGCCCTTTGGTGTTCTCCAATTGTCAATAAGATGCCTCGTTCTCTCATCTACCTTCCGCTCAACGCTTGGGGTGAAGGTCACGAAATGATGCAGTTCCCTAAAGAATCCTTCCATACCCTTTGGAAGAAAGGTAAGGTGAGGAAGGCAAAAGTGAATAGTGGAAAGTGAAAAATGAAAAGTGAATAATTATGGCAACCAAATCAGATATCTTATCCAAATATAAAAGAAACATCAACGAGCGATTTCCAATGCCCGAAATAAAGGTCGATGCTATCACTTATCCCGACCCTCTTGCTCAGTTTGTTTTCATGAGCAAGACTGTAGGTGGAAAAGTCATTGAGCTGAAACCCACCGACGACCTCAACCATGTCATCAAAAGACTTTATCCTGATGCAAAGGAAATCGCTTCCAACCTCCCTGAAATTACAATTGCCACCCGCAATCCTGATACTGTTGAGAACGCTCAAGCTCTCAATGGAACCGATGTTGGAATCATCCGTGGAATGTTCGGTGTTGCTGAAAATGCATGCATTTGGATACCTCAGACGATGAAAGAGAAAGCCGTTTGTTTCATCTCCGAAAACCTCGTCATTCTTCTCCCTAAGTCGGATATTGTAAACAACATGCACGAAGCCTATAAGCGAATAAAATTCAATAACTTAGGGTATGGTACCTTTATCAGTGGTCCAAGTAAAACAGCAGACATTGCGCAGGTTCTCGTGATGGGTGCTCAGGCTGCTCGTAGCGTCACAGTTCTCCTGTTACCATAACATATTTAATTTATCAGGGGGTGGGTCGAAACCATCCCCTTTCCTTTCTAAAGGGGACCGATTGAAACGGCCTCCTTTTGAGGTGCGGGATTGAAAATGCAACAATTCTACAATGTTACAAAAATACAAAGTTACAGAGTTACAAAGTTACAATTTGGTTTTTCGGGTTTTTGATGATTTTGTTTGGTTGGAAAGAAACAATGAAAGATGGGTAGGTGGGGTGGAAGAGAAGGAAGGTAGTAGGAGAAGTAATTGTTAAAATAGTTTTAATTTAATAAATTATTAGTATTATTATAAAATTTAATTATATATATAATATTTATATTATATATATAATTAAAAATTCATCTCTCATTTTTACGCCCATTTTCGCTATACCCCCACTTACCTAATTTGTAATTTTGTAACTCTGTAACTTTGTAACTCTGTAACTTTGTATTTCCTGATTGAGTCAACCCGAAATAGGAATAAGGGATACTATCATTGAAATCACTCCATACCATCGTTAAACTTATTCTATACCATCACTAAACTTACTCCATACCATCATAAGGCTTCTTGCGTCCCTATAGAATTTTTTTACGAGCGGTTTTCCGTGTTACATAATCCTTATTTTTTACATAACAGCGGCGATTTTTGCATAAAAATTCGATTGGTATTCAGTTTGATAGAAAAATAGCTCAAAAAATGGCAAAGTGTTTGCATACTTCGGAATTTTGAATTAACTTTGCAGATTGGAATAGAAAATGTAGTCTTTAGGTAAAAAGAACAATTCATCGAAGAAAGTACATCTCAAACACAATACTTTTATTTATGAAAAAGAAACTCAGTAAGGTGCTCGTTTTGGGTTCGGGCGCATTGAAAATCGGACAAGCAGGTGAATTTGACTATTCTGGCTCGCAGGCGTTGAAGGCTTTGCGAGAGGAAGGTGTGAGCTCAGTGCTTGTCAATCCTAACATTGCCACTATTCAAACTTCGGAAGGTATCGCTGACAAAGTCTATTTCCAACCCGTCACTCCTTATTTCGTCACTGAAATCATCAAGAAGGAGCGTCCTGATGGAATCCTCCTGGCTTTCGGTGGACAGACCGCTTTGAATTGTGGAACGGAACTGTATCAGAATGGCACACTTGCTGAATATGGTGTAGAAGTCTTGGGTACATCTGTGGAAGCTATCATGGACACAGAAGACCGAGACCGCTTTGTGAAGCGACTCGATGAGGCAGAGCTGAAGACTCCAATCTCTCAGGCTGTGGAATCGATGGAGGATGCGCTGGCAGCAGCACACCGCATTGGTTTCCCTATCATGATTCGTTCGGCTTACGCACTTGGAGGACTCGGTTCGGGTATCTGTCCCGACGAGGAGAAATTCAAGGAAATCGCTGAGAGTGCTTTCACTTTTGCTCCTCAGATTCTTGTGGAAGAGTCTTTGAAGGGTTGGAAGGAAATAGAATTTGAGGTGATACGTGATGCCAACGACCACTGTTTCACGGTGGCTTCCATGGAAAACTTCGACCCACTCGGCATCCATACGGGTGAATCCATCGTGGTGGCTCCTACTTGTTCTCTTACGGCAGAGCAAGTGAAGCAGTTGCAAGAAATTTCGATTAAGTGTGTGAAGCATCTCAACATCGTGGGTGAGTGTAACATACAGTTCGCCTTCAATGCTGTAACCAACGACTACCGTATCATCGAAATCAATGCTCGTCTCTCTCGCTCATCTGCTTTGGCTTCAAAGGCAACAGGTTATCCTCTCGCTTTTGTGGCTGCCAAGATTGCATTGGGTTACACGCTTGACCAAATCGGTGAGATGGGAACGACCAACTCCGCATACGTGGCTCCTTCGCTCGACTACATGATTTGTAAGATTCCTCGTTGGGACTTGACGAAATTCTCGGGAGTGAGCCGCCTGATTGGTTCTTCCATGAAGTCGGTAGGCGAAATCATGTCGATTGGACGCTCGTTCGAGGAAATGATACAAAAAGGTCTTCGCATGATAGGTCAGGGCATGCACGGATTCGTAGGCAATGACCATGTGAGGTTTGAAAACCTCGATGAGGAACTTTCCAACCCAACCGATTTGCGTATCTTCGCTATTGCGCAGGCACTTGAAGAAGGTTACACTTGCGACCGCATTGAAGAATTGACAAAGATTGACGTTTGGTTTATCGAGCGTCTGAAACATATCGTTGACCTGAAGCATCAACTTCAGTCGTTCAACAGCCTCGAGGAACTCTCCGATGATTTCCTCCGTGAAGTGAAAGCAGCAGGCTTCTCTGACTTCCAGATTGCACGTTTTGTGCTGAAACCAGAGCATGCTAACATGGAGAAGGAGAATCTGGCTGTTCGTCGCTACCGCAAGGAACGTGGCATTTTACCTTCTGTGAAACGTATCGACACTGTTGCCAGCGAGCATCCTGAACTCACAAACTACCTCTATTTCACTTATCTGCCACAGGTGGAACCTACTCGTGCTGACAAACAAACCACTGAGGAATGGAAAGAGGTAGTGAAGAGTGCAAGTAAGAGTGCTTCACACGACATCGAATATTACAAGAACGACAAGTCGGTGGTGGTTCTCGGTTCGGGTGCTTACCGCATTGGTTCTTCGGTGGAATTCGACTGGTGCTCGGTGAATGCCATCAACACGGCTCGCAAGCTTGGCTATAAGTCCATCATGATTAACTACAACCCTGAGACAGTAAGTACAGACTACGACATGTGTGACCGTCTCTACTTCGATGAACTCTCTTTGGAGCGTGTGCTCGATGTGATAGATTTGGAGATGCCTCGCGGTGTGATTGTCAGTGTGGGTGGACAGATTCCAAACAACCTCGCCATGAAGCTCTATCGCCAGGGCATTCCTGTGCTTGGCACATCGCCAGTGGATATTGACCGTGCTGAGAACCGCGACAAGTTCTCCGCAATGCTCGATAAGCTCGATGTCGATCAGCCTGCTTGGCGTGCATTAACATCGTTCGACGACATCAAGGAATTTGTGGATGAGGTAGGCTTCCCTGTTTTGGTTCGTCCATCTTATGTGCTTTCAGGTGCAGCTATGAATGTGTGCTACAGTTTCGAGGAATTGGAACGCTTCTTGAAGATGGCTACAGAGGTGAGCAAGGACTATCCAGTGGTGGTTTCCCAGTTCATGCAGGACACGAAGGAAATCGAGTTCGATGCAGTGGCAGACAAAGGCGAAATCGTGGAATATGCCATCTCGGAGCATGTGGAGTATGCAGGTGTTCACTCGGGTGACGCAACGATGATTTTCCCTGCTCAGAACATTTACTTCTCTACGGTACGTCAGATTAAGAAGATTTCGCGCAAGATTGCAAAGGAACTGAATATCTCCGGACCTTTCAACATTCAGTACTTGGCTAAGAATCGTGAGGTGAAGGTGATTGAGTGCAACCTGCGTGCTTCTCGTTCTTTCCCATTCGTGAGCAAGATTCTGAAGCGCAACTTCATCGAGACAGCTACGAAGATTATGCTTGACGCACCTTACACTCGTGCTGATAGTTCGGAATTCGATATAGACCGCATCGGTGTCAAGGCTTCGCAGTTCTCCTTCGCTCGTTTGCAGAATGCCGACCCTGTGCTGGGTGTAGATATGAGTTCTACCGGTGAGGTGGGCTGCTTAGGCGACGACCTCAACGAGGCACTCCTCAATGCTTTGATTGCAACGGGTTATTCCATCCCTAAGAAGAATATCCTGATTTCCTCGGGTGGTGCTAAAGGCAAGGTTGCTTTGCTCGAACCTGCTCAGCAACTTGTGAAGAATGGATACAATATCTTTGCAACAGCAGGTACTGCGAAGTTCTTCAACGATAACAACATTCCTGCCACCGTTGTGGCTTGGCCAGATGAAGAGAATGCAGAGAACAATGTGCTCGACATGATTCACGACCATGGTTTCGACCTCATCATCAATGTGCCAAAGAATAACACGAAACGTGAGTTGACAAATGGTTATCGCATCCGTCGTAGTGCCATCGACCACAATATTCCGCTCATGACGAATGTACGTCTTGCAAAGGTGTTCATTGAGGCATTCACTGCCATGAAGCAGGAAGACATCCATGCTAAGGCTTGGCAGGAGTATAAGAATTAAAAAGCCTCACCCCCAACCCCTCTCCGAAGGGCGAGGGGAGTAGAATGAATCAAGGATTTAAAGGATTTAAAGGATTCTTGAACCTTGAAACCTGAAACTTGAAACTGGTACGAAGTGCCTTGAAACTTTTAAAAAAAGGGAAGTTCATGAAAGTGGGCTTCCTTTTTTTGAAAATTTATGTATTTTGGATTAAACCTTTTTTGAGTCAAGTTATCATATTATGGATGATAAGGTATAAAGAAAATGAAAATAAATGGATTTCTTGTATGTAGGAATGAATTTTTTTTGTACTTTTGCCACATCTAATTCTACACACTGAAAAATTCAACCCTTTTTTGAAAAAATACATTTAAAAATCAATGAATATGAAAAAAACAAAAATGCTGAGGTGGACTGTGCTGTTTCTACTCATTGCAGTGAATGCATCAGCCAGCGCTCAGGACATTGGAAAGTATTTCCATCCAGTGACATCAAGTGTCTCAACAACAGACAGTGAGGGATTCATCCGCCGTTGGAGGCTGTTGGAACCTATGGACAAACCTAACAGAAGCAATGCGGGATTCACGGATTCTTACTTGCGTGAAACGTTCTCCAAGCAGTATTTCAAGGGACAGATGACAGCTGTGCCAAAGGATGGGCAGAAAGTGAAAGCTGTGCATGTGGAGATGGAAATGCCTACGAGGTCGTTCCGTGGACCTGCACCAACTGATGCAAATGGAAATCCTATTCAACCCAAGGAAGTGACAAAGAAGGAAACGCTCAAATGGCATGAATTGGAAAGCGAGCATTACAACGTGAAGTTGTTCCGATTCGGAGAAGCATTTGGCAATCGTTTGTATGGTGTGCTCTATTGGGCAGTGACGCTGATTGAGTGTGACGAGGAAATGAAGGATGTACGTCTCGCAGTAGGCTCCAATTCTGCTTCCATGTGGTGGCTCAATGGCGAGGAGGCACTCTTGATGTCGGGCGATAGAAGAATGGTGGTAGATGATTGCGTGAGCAAGAGATTGACGCTGAAGAAAGGCATCAACGTGCTGAGGGGAACTATCATCAATGGTCCTGGCATGAGCGATTTCTGCGTTCGCTTCTTGGATGCCAACGGAAAACCTTTGAATCAACTTAAAATCAAATAAGGAGGAGGAACGAAACGATGAAGAAATTTTTGACATACGCTATATTATCATGTAGTTTTGCCCTGACAGCAGAGGCACAAGTGGGTGAGCCTTTCATCCACGACCCATCCACCATTCAGGAGTGCGATGGCAAGTATTATACCTTCGGTACGGGAGGAGGCGGATTGATTTCCTCCGATGGATGGAGTTGGCATTCTGGTGCGGTACGTCCTGGTGGCGGTGCTGCTCCTGATGCACTGAAAATTGGAGACCGCTACCTCGTGGTTTATGGTGCCACAGGTGGAGGACTCGGCGGAGGACACAACGGACGAATCCTCACCATGTGGAATAAGACCTTGGACCCTGAATCGCCCGATTTCAAATACACCGACCCCATCGAAGTGGCTTCGACGGACGGAAATGAGGATTGCGATGCTATCGACCCAGGTTTGTTGCTCGACCCAACAACAGGAAGACTTTGGCTGAGCTATGGTACCTATTTCGGTTATATCCGTCTCGTTGAACTCGACCCAAAGACAGGTGAGCGAGTGAAGGGTAACGAAGCCATCGACATCGCTATCGACTGTGAAGCTTCCGACCTCATGTATCGCAATGGATGGTATTATCTTTTGGGAACACATGGCACCTGCTGCGATGGTGTGAATTCCACCTATAATATTGTAGTAGGTCGTTCTCGCAAGGTGACAGGCCCATATTTGGACAATGTGGGACGGGACATGTTGCAAGGCGGTGGCAAGATGGTGATTGCAGCACATGACAAGGTGGTAGGACCTGGACACTTCGGACGTATCATCGAGGGTGAAGGTGTGGAAAAAATGTCATGCCATTTCGAAGCAGACTACGACCAAAGTGGTATGAGTGTACTGGGCATTCGTCCTTTGCTGTGGAAAAACGACTGGCCAGTGGCTGGCGATGCATTCAAGGAAGGAACCTATGCCATCCTATCTGAGCGTCGAGGCTATTCCTTGGAATTGGCAGTCGATTTTGCTCGTCTGAATGTGGAAAGACGTTGGTTCCGCAGAGACCAGAATGTGGAAATCAAACCGATTGAAATGCAGAAGTTGGCAGACGTGGAAGGAAAATGGTCTGCAGGTACTATAGAAGTGCGTTGCAGCGACTATATGGCACGACCACATCAGAAGTGGACCATTGAAAATGCAGGAAAAGGAGGCTATATGGGTCAACCTTATTATAAGATAAGGATAGAAGGCACGAACCGCGTCCTCACTGCCACTGCAGATCGCGAGGTAGTGGCAAAACCTGAATTCACTGGAGGAGATGAGCAGTTGTGGCGCATCGATATGTTGACGGACGGAACCTATCGCATCATGCCAAAGGCAGTGCCAGGAACAACCGAAAAATTGGCTCTTGTTTCCATAGGTGACAGTTCTCCAACCCTTGCCGCTTTCGATTTCAATAGCGATAATTCCAAGTGGAACCTGAAAGGACTGAAGTAATCGATAAAAATAATAAGGATTTTTTCTTAACCACGAATTTCACGAATTTCACGAATTATTTTTAGATTATTAAAACAATTTTCACGAATAAAAATGCATGCCTATTTAGCGAATCATTTTTTTTGAGTCGCCAACGGCGAGAAATCTTTCAAATCTATACAAATCATACAAATATCATTTTATGAATATTGAAAGATTTGTGAGATTTGAAAAGATTTGTGAGATTTCTGTCACGAAGTGACACTCCTTGATATTATTCGCTGAACAGTTATAAAAATGCCAGCATTTTTAAATTAGAGAAATTCGAAAAAATTAATTATAAATTCGTTTAATTCGTGTAATTAGTGGTTCTAAATTAATATAGAATTGAGATGATGAAGAAGATTTATTCTTATTTGATGAGTGCTTGTCTGTTCGGAATGGGATGGATGGGCAGTGTGACAGATTCGTATGCACAGTTCGGATTTGGTGGTCAGCAGATGTCGCCCGAGACGATGCACTATTCCCAGAAGTTTGCAGATTTAAACTATGCAGATGATGGGCAGGCATACCACACACTTGATATTTATCTGCCAGAGAAGAAAGCAGAGCGCTATCCAGTGGTCATACATGTTTATGGTAGTGCATGGTTCAGCAATAATGGTAAAGGCATGGCAGACCTTGCAACTATTTGCAAGGCATATTTGGATGCAGGTTATGCCGTGGTGACTCCTAACCACCGTTCAAGTGGAGATGCACACTATCCTGCACAGTTGCACGATATGAAGGCTGTGGTGCGCTTTGTGCGTGCCCATGCCGCAGAATACCATTTTGATACATCCTTCATTGCCACGTCGGGTTTCTCTTCAGGAGGCCATCTGTCTTCCCTCACCGCTGCCACCTCAGGAACAAAGCAAACGAAAGTGGGGACGGTGGACATAGATTTGGAAGGAAAAGTAGGAAACAACTTGAAAGAGAGTAGTGCGGTGAATGCGGCAGTGGATTGGTCAGGACCTATCGACTTGCAAAATATGAATTGCGAGGGACACGAAACGGGTCCAAATCCTCCTGAGCAGGTGTTGCTTGGCGAACCACTCGAAGGACATGAAGACCTTTATGCTTCCTTGAGTCCTATTTCCTATCTGAATGCAGGCGACCCTCCAACCATCATTTTTCACGGCTCAGCGGATAATGTTGTTCCTTGTTGCCAAGGCAAAGAATTTGCCAAGGCATTGCGAGAACATGGCATCGTTTGCCAATTCTATTTGGTAGAAGGAGGAGGACACGGATTCAATATGTATTCGGAAGAAAACCTGAAGCGTGCCGTTTCATTCCTCAACCGAGCTCGCGTACAGCAAGGAAGTGCCAAGTTAGAAAGCTATAAGTTCGAGGGCAATCCAATCATCAAGAACAAGTTCACTGCCGACCCAGCTCCAATGGTAAGTAATGGACGCTTGTACCTCTATGTGGGCCATGACGAATGGTATGATGGACAAGATTCAGCCAGTGGAGGGCATGAATTCAATATCACCGAATGGCTTTGCTATTCCACCAAGGACATGAAGACCTGGACAGACCACGGAGCCGTATTTCGTCCAGAGGATTTCGCTTGGTCCGTAGGAGAGGCATGGGCTTCGCAAGTGGTGGAGCGAAATGGAAAATTCTACTACTACACGAGTTGCCAGGCAGGAGAGCCTTGGACGGGAAAGGCAATCGGAGTGGCAGTGAGTGATTCGCCTACAGGTCCATTCATCGACCCATTAGGAAAGCCATTGGTGAACGATAAGATGACCGACAATGGATCACGCGGATGGTGGAACGACATCGACCCAACAGTGCTGATTGACGATGATGGACAAGCATACCTCTGCTGGGGAAATGGCACTTGCTTCATGGCAAAGCTGAAGGACAATATGATTGAGCTGGATGGAGACATCTGGACGATCGATGTGCCAAAATATGTGGAGGGTCCTTGGCTCAGCAAGCGCAAGGGCATTTATTACCTCACATACGCCTCGATGGGTGACGACCACAAAGAGGCAATCGACTATGCCACATCCTCTTCCATTCGTGGACCTTGGAAGCATCAGGGACAGGTGACAGGTGGAGCAGAGAACAGTTTCACCATCCATCCCGGAATCGCCACATTCAAGGGCAAGGACTATCTCTTCTATCACAATGCCGTGCTTACGATTGATGGGCACAAGGGAGCCATTGGAAGAAGAAGCGTATGTGTGAGCCCGATGAAATATGACAAGGAAGGAAAGATTCTTTTTGTCAATCAGAAATAAAGATTCATCCTTCTTATTATAAAAGGTGTTACATTCCTTTTCTTTGAACACAATCCATCTTTTCATTGGCAATGAATACTTTGTCATGCGAAAGGATGGATTTGTTCTTTTTGTTGCAGCGATACCCAAAGGGGAATATATAGATTTTGAGCTCAAGAGAAACCCACTAAAAGCCCTAAATGTGAAAAGAAGTTAACGGAAAAAGTTGATGTCTAAATGTCTAAATGTCTAAATGTCTAAAAAAACTCCCACCTTGCAATCTCTGCAAGATGGGAGCGGACAAAATACAGGGCTGAGAAGCCTATCGTAGGGATGAATGAAGGACATAAAAAAGTGAGTAATGAGTAGTGAGTAGTGAGCAATGGGGAGTGAATCCATCCGGATGGCATTTTTCACTCTTCACTTTTCACTCTCCTCCCCTCGGGGAGGCTGGGAAGGGGCTTGGAAATGCAGTGAAAGCGGTGCAAGTTATTCGTGCGAGTGGTGCAGTGTTTGTGTTGTAGCGGTAAAGCGTAAGTGTTGAAGTGGTGCAGCGTAATAGTCAGACTGGACTTTCCTCTGAAAGCAATGCAAATATACGCTTTTTCAGTGGAAAGTATAAACGAAATCGGATAATATTTTGATTTATATCAATGTATTTATTAAAATCGGGATGCTGCTTTTTTATTTGACACTTATCTATTTGATAACTAAGATGGGTTTCGTATGCCAGACACATATTCAAAGATTCTTTCCATCTATATACATAGACTATCATTATATATTATGATATAAATAATTGATTTTCAATTATATAGTTTAAACTATTTTTAGACATTTAGACATTTAGACATTTAGACATCTAATTTTTCCGTTAACTTATATTCACATATAGGAAGAAAAAAATCTCGGATTGAATTTTAATTAAAATATATTTATATATTATAATTAAATATATTCTATATTATTTTTATATTTCTGTTAAATATATTAACTTAAAGGAAGTTAACGAAAAAAGTTGATGTCTAAATGTCTAAATGTCTAAAAATTGAAAATTGACATGTGTCAGGTTGTTGAAAATATAAGCTGAGCGTTATTGCTAAACTAAAATCGATAATCTTTAAACTTTAAACGATTTAGCCCTTTAGGCTTCCGGAGCTTGCTCTTGAGCTGAAAAATCTATATATTCGTTTGAAAATAGCTACATAATTTATTTTTTTTGAAAGATTTTTCAAAATTCATTGAAACGAAAATAAAATTTGTGTATCTTTGCAATTGTTGTATAAAAAACATACCTCTTTACCTTTACTGCATGATGAGTGAATCATGCGTGTTTCCTTGCCTCTGATGATGGGGGTAGGGAACGTCCAACTTAAAATAAGAACTAATAATTAACAACACAATATGGAAAAAATTAACTATAAGGATTTACAGTGCAATCCCTTTTCTTTGGTCAATCGAATGATGCTCCTTACGGCTGGTAATCAGGAAGTGGGATACAATGTGATGACTATTTCATGGGGCGGCTTTGGCGTGCTCTGGGATAAGCCTGTGGCTACCATCTATGTGCGTCCTTCGCGTCACACAATGAATTTCCTCAACCAGTGCGACCATTTCACGCTCTCTGTGCTGTCGGACGAATACAAGAAGCACATGGTGTATTGTGGCACTGTGTCTGGCGTTCGTCAGGACAAGTTCGTGGGTGCAGGCCTTACTCCTGTGGTTGAGGATAAGTGTACTTACGTGGGTGAAGCTGAGCTCGTGTTCAAATGCCGCAAACTGTATGTGGATCCTCTCGACAAGAAGAAGTTCATCGACAAGGATGTGTTCGACAAAAACTATGAGAAGGGCGACATCCATATCCTTTTCATCGGCGAAATCGAGGAGGTTCTTGCTGCTAATGACAAGTATTTAAATAAATGAAGAATGTAGAATGAAGAATGAAGAATAATGCCATCCGGATGGAGGTAAAATACATTGGCTACGCTGAGCTAAAGGTACTACATTCTTCATTCTTCATTCTTCATTTCGGCAACGCTGTCATTCTTCATTCATAATTCTTCATTCTTCATTTTATAACGGAGTTTATAAATGGAACAAATAACAGGAAGTATATCGCAAATAATCGGTCCAGTGGTGGATGTCCATTTCGCTGCTGAAAAGATGCCTCGTATCCATGATGCTCTGATTATCAATCGTAGCAATGGAAAGCAACTCGTGGCTGAAGTGCAGCAGCACATCGGTGAAAATACTGTCAGATGTGTTGCTATGGATTCAACCGACGGTTTGCGTCGTGGCATGGAAGCTGTAGCGACGGGTCGTCCTATCACCATGCCTGTTGGCACTCAGGTGAAGGGCAGGTTGATGAACGTGAACGGTGAACCTATCGATGGCATGGAGCCGATGAGTAGGACGGGTGCTTTGCCTATCCACCGTGAAGCTCCAAAGTTCGATGAACTGAGTCCTGCTCAGGAGGTGCTTCACACGGGTATCAAGGTGATTGACTTGATTGAGCCATACGCCAAGGGCGGTAAAATCGGACTCTTCGGTGGTGCCGGTGTGGGCAAGACGGTGCTCATTCAGGAACTCATCAACAACGTGGCTAAGAAAAACAATGGTTTCTCTGTGTTCTCGGGTGTGGGTGAGCGTACTCGTGAGGGTAATGACTTGCTTCGCGAAATGATTGAGAGTGGTGTCATCCGCTATGGTGAGAAATTCAAGCAAGCCATGGACGAAGGAAAATGGGACCTCTCTTTAATAGATAAGGAGGAACTGAAGAAGAGTCAGGTGAGTCTGGTGTTTGGTCAGATGAACGAGCCTCCTGGCGCACGTGCTTCTGTGGCTCTCAGCGGATTGACCATTGCAGAGAGTTTCCGCGATGGTAGCGACGGCATGGGAGGTGGTGATATTCTTCTCTTCATCGACAATATCTTCCGTTTCACTCAGGCTGGTAGTGAGGTGTCCGCTCTCTTGGGACGTATGCCAAGTGCTGTGGGTTATCAGCCTACGCTTGCCAGCGAAATGGGACAGATGCAGGAGCGCATCACCAGTACGAAAAACGGTTCCATCACCTCTGTGCAGGCTGTGTATGTGCCTGCCGACGACTTGACCGACCCTGCTCCTGCCACTACTTTCTCTCACCTCGATGCCACTACGGTGCTCAACCGTAAGATTGCTGAGCTGGGTATTTATCCTGCAGTGGATCCACTCGATTCTACGAGTAGAATCCTTGACCCTAATGTGGTGGGCGAGGACCACTACAACACGGCTCAGCGAGTGAAGCAGATTCTGCAGCGCAACAAGGAATTGCAAGATATTATCTCCATTCTCGGTATGGAGGAACTGAGTGATGAGGACAAGCTCACGGTGAGCCGTGCTCGAAGAGTGCAGCGTTTCCTCAGTCAACCATTTGCCGTGGCTCAACAGTTCACTGGTGTGCCTGGCGTGATGGTAAGCCTCGAAGACACCATCAAGGGTTTCAAGATGATTCTTGACGGTGAGTGCGACGAATTGCCTGAGCAGGCATTCCTCAACGTGGGAACGATTGAAGAGGCATTCGAAAAAGCTGAAAAACTCAAACAACAGGCATTATGATTCTGAGTATCATCACACCTCAAGGTGTCTCTTTCGAAGGCGAAGTGAAGCGCTTTCAGTTTCCTTCTGCCAAGGGATTAATGGAGTTCTTGCCAGGTCATGCCCCTATGATTGCTGAGGTGAAACGAGGTAGAATCGTTACCGACACTCAGGAAATGGAGTGTGGCGATGGTGTGGTGAGAATCAAGGACGATAAAATTGTTGTGGTATGCGAGTGAAATTGCAGGCATTAGCCACAGTGGTTTTTCTCATAGGTGTCCTTCTTGGATTCGCATGCAAGCTTTGGTTCCCTCAGTATTGGTTTGATGCCTATCCCTTCATCTTGTTGGTTTATTGGCTGATGGAAATGGTGCTGTCGTTCCTGATAGATAGAAAAGGTGTTGTAGAGAATCCCGTTGCAGATGCCATGCAGGGAAAGCACTTCATGAAGGTACTGATGATTTCGAAGATGGTGAAGATGCTATTGACAATCATCTTGATTGCGGTTTACATCATTCTTGTGAAGGACCATGTTGTGGAGTTTGTCATAAGTGCCGTCGCTTTCTATCTTTTGAATCTTTGTGTTGAAACGTACGTGGTGACTAAGAGAGTGAAAAGTGAGAAGTGAAAAGTGAAAAATTGTCAAGGATTTGAAGGATTAAAAAGGATTTGGGGCGCTTCGCTTGAAATTGTATTTAGAATTATGATTTAGAATTTTAAAAATAATTTTACGTTTTAATTTTAAACTTCATTTCGAGCCGTAGGCGACCCCCTATAAAAGTGAAGAGTGAAAAGTGAGAAGTGAAAAATGAAGAATTATTGCTACATATTACTCATTGCTGTGCTAAGCTGCTTCGCTCTGCCAAGTAGGGCGGAGGAGAAGGAGACATTCAATGTGTCGGAACTCATCTTTGAGCACCTTGGCGATAGTTATGAATGGCATATTGCTAAGAGCTGTGTCATTCATTTGCCTTGCATTCTGATTGAGAATGGAAAAGTAACTACCTTTATGTCGAGTGAACTCGAAGATGGTAAGGAATGCAAAGGCTACCATTTGGCAGTGGAGGGCGACTATGCTGGAAAGATTGTCAATGCACAAGGTAAACGCCCATTTGACATCAGTATCACGAAGAATGTGCTTCAGCTCTTCATCGTGTGCTTCGTTCTTTTGGCTGTGTTCTTGGGATTGGCACATTGGTATAAGAAGAATGGTTTCAAGAAAGCTCCAGGCGGATTTGTGGGTGCTATGGAGGTGATTGTGAATTTTGTGGATAAGGATGTGATTAAGGACAGTATTGGCTATGGCTATCAGCGTTTCTCTGGCTACTTGCTCACCATCTTTTTCTTCATTCTCACTTGTAATCTCTTAGGCCTTATTCCTGTTTTCCCAGGTGGTGCCAATCTCACGGGTAACATTGCTGTGCCTATGACACTTGCCATCAGTGCCTTCATTGCCATCAACTTCTTTGCTCCTAAAGGATACTACAAGGAGATTTTCTGGCCCGAAGTTCCTCTTTTCCTCAAGGCGATTCCACTCATGCCTACTATTGAGTTTATCGGTATCTTCACGAAGCCATTCTCCCTTACCATCCGTCTCTTTGCCAATATCTTGGCAGGACACGTCATCATCCTTTCGCTCAGTAGTTTGGTGTTTATCACGGCTGAGATGGGACAGGGTATCAACGCATCTATGACTTTCGTTGGAGTTGCTTTCAGCATATTCATGAATTGCTTGGAATTACTGGTGGCATTTATTCAGGCTTATGTCTTCACGATGCTTACCGCCACTTTCATTGGAATGGCGCAAAGCGAATAGAAAGCCTCACCCCCGACCCCTGGACCCCTCCAGCTCCCCTGAGAGGGGAGAGAAGGAAAGTGAGAAGTGAATCAGGGATTTAAAGGATTTTAAAGGATTCTTGAACCTTTAGCTCGGCGTAGCCAAACCTGAAACCTGAAACTTGAAACTAGCACGAAGTGCTTTGAAGAGTGAAGTGTGGAGTGCCGTTTCAAGTGAAAACTCAAAAACTTAAAAACTTAAAAACTCAAAAACTTATAAATTTATAACATTATGATTTTAGAAGCTATCGCAGGCGCAGGCCTTGCAAAAGCAGGTGCAGCTATTGGTGCTGCTATTGCTGTCATCGGTGCAGCATACGGTATTGGTAACATTGGTAAATCATCCGTTGAGAGTATTGCCCGCCAACCATCAGCAGCAGGCGATATCCGTACATCTATGATTCTGACAGCCGCATTCGTTGAAGGTGTTGCACTCTTCGCAGTGGTTGTTTGTTTGCTGGTTGCATTGGGTTAATTTATCGAGTGCTTTACGCACTTTTAATTCAAACAAAAGTCAATGAATCTACTTACACCAGATCCAGGTCTGCTCTTTTGGATGGTGCTTTCCTTCTTGATTGTTTTCTTTCTGCTGGCAAAGTTTGGTTTCCCCATCATTGTCAATGCCATCAATAAGCGGAAGGAATTCATCGAATCATCCCTCATCTCTGCTAAGGAAGCCAACGAGAAACTGGCTACCATTCAAGAAGAAGGTGAGAGGCTGTTGGCAGAAGCGAAGGCTCAGCAGAAGGAAATCATTTCTTCTGCCATGCAAGAGAAGCAGAAAATCCTACAGGCAGCTCAAGACGAGGCTCGCACATCTGCCCAGCAGATTGTGGATGATGCTACGGCTCGCATCACTGCCGAGAAGGAGAAAGCATTGCGCGAGGTTCGAAGTGAGGTAGCTGCCCTTGCCATCGACATAGCTGAGAAGGTGTTGAGCCAGAAGATGAGTGTGGACGCAGAGCAGAAGAAAGCCATAGATCGATTGATTGAGAAGTTATGATTCAAGGAAGCATTGCAATACGTTATGCCAGAGCCCTTTATGAGGAGGCAAAAGCACAATCCGTAGATGAAATCATCTATGAAAATCTGAAGGTGCTTCATGCCAACCTCAAGGCTACTCCTGACCTTCAAGTTGCCCTTGTCAATCCACGTATCTCCAAATATAAGAAGTACCAGCTTCTCGTCACTGCTTCAGGCATCAATTTAGGGAATCGAATTCCTGCGGACACCGTTTCCTCTTCGGAAAGTTATAGGTCCTCGCTCTATACCCGTTTTCTTCGTCTCTTGCTCGAACATAATCGAGAGAACAAAATCCGATTGATTATTTTCGTCTATTGCGACCTTTTCCGCGAAGAGAGGAAAATTGATAAGGTGGTGTTCGAAACCGCTACACCTGTCGATGATGCCACTGTGCAAAAACTCATTGCAAAGGTGAAGTCGCACACTCAGCGCGAAGTGGAATGTGAATGCAAGGTCAACCCGTCTCTGATTGGAGGATTTCGTCTCCGTATTGGCGAACATCGCTACGATCATAGTTTCCGTGCTCGCCTTGAGCAAATCCGTGCAGAACTCTGCTCGTAATGCTTCATGCTAATTTCTCATTCTCTCATTTTCTCAATTTCTCATTTTTATTAAAAATGTCAGATCAAATTAAAGTAAGCGAAGTCACAGCGATGTTGCGTCAGCAACTCGCCAACATAGAAGATGACACAGAAAGTCTCGGCAACGAAACCGAGGTGGGAACCGTACTCACCGTTAGTGATGGTGTGGTGCGTGCCTATGGTTTGCGTAATGCGGAGGCAGGAGAATTGTTGCAGTTCGATAATGGCATGGAAGCCATCGTCATGAACCTCGAAGAAGACAATGTTGGTGCTGTGCTCCTCGGTCCTACAGCTAACATAGAAGAGGGCGACATTGTGAAACGCACAGGTCGTATTGCCAATATACCTGTCTCTGAGGCTATGATAGGACGTGTGGTTGATACCCTTGGAAATCCTATCGATGGAAAAGGCGACATTAAGGGCGAAGTGCTCCACATGCCGCTTGAGCGCAAGGCTCCAGGTGTGATTTTCCGTCAGCCAGTCAATGAGCCGCTGCAAACTGGACTTAAGGCTGTGGATGCCATGATTCCTATTGGACGTGGTCAGCGAGAACTGATTATTGGTGACAGACAAACAGGAAAGACTTCCATTGCTATCGATACTATCATTAACCAGCGTGCCAATTACGAAGCGGGTAAACCTGTCTATTGCATCTACGTGGCTGTTGGACAGAAAGGTTCCACCGTTGCAACTATCGTCAAGACACTTGAGGATAAAGGTGCTATGGATTACACCATCGTTGTTTCTGCCACAGCCTCCGACCCTGCTGCCATGCAGTATTTTGCACCATTTGCAGGAGCAGCTATTGGCGAGTATTTCCGCGATACTGGTAGGCATGCGCTGGTGGTATATGACGACCTCAGTAAGCAGGCAGTTGCCTATCGTGAGGTGTCCCTTATCTTGAAGCGACCATCTGGACGTGAAGCCTACCCAGGTGATATTTTCTATCTCCATTCCCGTCTCTTGGAGCGAGCTGCAAAAATCATTTCCCAGCAAGAGGTGGCAGAAACGATGAACGACCTCCCAGAATGTCTGAAAGGAAAGGTTCGTGGAGGAGGTTCGCTCACTGCACTCCCTATCATTGAGACTCAGGCTGGTGATGTGTCGGCATATATTCCTACCAATGTGATTTCCATCACCGATGGACAGATTTTCCTTGAAACGAACCTCTTCAACCAAGGTGTGCGTCCTGCCATCAACGTGGGTATCTCCGTGAGCCGTGTAGGTGGTAATGCTCAGCTCAAGTCCATGAAGAAGGTGGCTGGCACGCTGAAAATTGACCAGGCTCAGTATCGTGAACTTGAATCATTCACAAAATTCGGTGGTGATATGGACCCTGTCACTGCTTTCACCATTGATAAGGGTCGTAAGAATTCGAGTCTGCTGATTCAGAAGCAGTATCAACCTATGCCAGTGGAGGAGCAAATTGCCATCCTTTATTGTGGAACACATGGTCTGCTCCGAAATATCCCACTGGAAAGCGTCCATGATTTCGAAGCTAAGTTCCTCGAAATTCTTCGCACTCTCCATCGTGCCGATGTGCTCGACGTTCTCAAGAGTGGAAAAATCGATGATAATGTCACCAAGATTCTCGATTCTGTTGCTGCCAACGTCACTGTTTAAATGAAGAATAAAGAATGAAGAATGTAGAATATTTTCTTCTGATTCTTCATTCTTCACTCTTCACTTTTCACTCTACTCCCCTCGCCCTTTGGAGAGGGGTTGGGGGTGAGGCTTTTCATTCTTTATTTTTTATTCTTCATTCTTCATGTCTTCACTCAAAGAAATAAAAAGCCGCATTGCGTCTATCAAGTCCACGCAGAAAATCACCTCTGCCATGCGAATGATTGCGTCTGCCAAGTTGCACCGCACTCAGAATATGACAGAAAACTTCTTGCGTTACAAGGAGCAATTACGTATGATTCTCGACGACTTGGGATGTGCAAACATCGATGAAGAACCACTGGAACCCGAACAGAAAAAGAATCATTCCGTTTTGCTGATACCTATTTCCAGTAATAGTGGACTCTGTGGAGCGTTTAACAGCAATCTCTCCAAAGCGACATTCAAACGCATTTCCGAACTGAAAAGTGAAGGAACAGATGTTCAACTTGTTCCAATTGGTAAGAAAATCGTCCATGAGTTGAAGAAGGAAAGCATCCCATGTCAGCTCGACTATGCCAAAACCGTTGAGACATTGGAGAAAGGTGATCCTTTCGAAGCCGTATCTCAATTGACTGGTTATGTGTTGGGTGAATATAAGCAAGGTTCCATAGGTCGTGTTGAATTCATTTTCCATCATTTCAAGTCGATGGGAAGTCAGGTTGTTACCGTCAAGGAACTCCCTCTTGAACCACCACGTGTTGGCAAAACAGATGAAGATAATCCTTTCCTCACAGAACCTACTGCCGAAGAGCTCATCAATTCTATTCATCCTCGTTTGCTCAACGCTGAGGTATATGGCACTCTTCTCGATTCCTTCACTTCCGAGCACGCAGCCCGTATGCTTGCCATGCAAACGGCGGATGACAATGCCAATGAACTCCTCAAGGAACTAACACTTCTCTACAACAAGACTCGTCAGCAAGCCATTACCAACGAACTGATCGACATCATGGGTGGAAAAGTGGATAAGTGAAACAGAGGATGTAGAGTTGGTAAACGTATAGAAAATTTAAAACATGAAAGAAGGATAGGGCATACTTATTCTTCTTTTTTAGTTGAAAATGGAAGTGTATTCTTTCCATATATGATATGATAAGTAAATGTCGTATGAATGAAAAAAACTACGATGAATTGGGGAATTTTTGAGTTATGAGATAAAAATAATATTGGTTTTTCTGTAATGTTTCAAAATTGAAAGTATTTGTTACTTATTTTATAGCATTATTACCTAAAAATTGCGTCTTTTGCAACGTCACAAAATTGTCTCGACAAAAGTGTTATAATTTATAAATCATTTGATACATGTTGATTCATTATTCGACGCAGTCCTAAAAATCTATTATTTTACACAATCTGTTGCTGGTTAGACACAATTAACACATTATTTATTAACAATATTAGCTAATCTTTTAAAAGAAACGTTATGAGAAAGAAAATCTTTACGCTTTCGCTTTTAGCTGCTTTTGCAATGAGTGGCTATGCCCAGGACACTTCGGGCTGGGAGGAAGGTCAAGACGTGACTGAACTTCTGAACTGGAAGGCTACGACTGGTGACCAAGAGGATATGGAAAATCCTGCTTGGAAAGGCTTCGACTATCAGGCGGCGATCAGGTCCACTGACCCCGATACTCGTTGGGAGTTTGCTAACACCGATTTTGAACGCCCTGCTGTCACTTGGGGTACTTACAACATTCCTCAGTGGGACGTTTATCAGGAATTCACTATTCCTGCTGGTCTCTACAATCTGACTGTACAGGCTCTCTATCGTGAGGGTGATGCCAATGTATCCTTCAAGAACTGGGATGCAGGCACTCCTACACAGAACGCTTTCCTCTATGTTCAGGTAGGTGAAGACCGTTACGAAACCAAGATTATGTCTCTTTGGGGTTCAAGATCTACAGAATCTTATTATCAGCATGATGGTTGGCAGAACGACCAGAAGCAGACTTCAAAGGATGGAAACACTTACTATGCTCCTTCTTGCCATGACGGTGCAACAGCATTCTTCGATGCTGGTAAGTTTGGTGAAAACGAAGTTCTTTTCGCTGTTCCTGAAGAAATGACTATTCGCGTTGGTATTTCCAAGCAGATTGAGCAGGCTCAGGACCAGGTATGGTGGAACAATTTCCGCATCACATGGGAAGGTGGTTACGACGACGATGCTAAGAAGGTTGTTGCTCTTTCCAAGTTGAATGCTGCTATGGATGAAGCTGAGAAATTGGCTGACAACATTGGCGAAAGCTATCCTTCATTGGCTGCCCTCCTTGAGGACCTCATCGGTGAAATCGACGTTAACCCTAAGTCCGCTACATTGGATGAAGTGAATGTAGCTCTCGACAAGGTGAACGACTATATCGCTGACTTCCAGGTGGCACGCGTAAAGGTTCAGAACATGGACTATCTCGTAACTATTTGCGAAGGTCTCCTTTCTGTAACCGATTATCCTGAGAAGGCACAGCTCGAAGCAGCCATTCAGGATGCAAAGAATGCACTTGGTGATGGTGGAGAAGAACAGACTATCTTCTCTGTTGATGGATATCTGAAGGTGGCTAACGACTTGGCTCAAGCTCGCGTCAACTACGTTCTTTCTCAGGGTGTTGGAGAAGATGGTGCTATCGATATGACCAATGCCATTTCATGTCCTTGGTTCGTGAACCAGGAATACACTCCTACATTCCGCGATGGTGAATACAAGTTCCCTCAGGAAATTGAAGATACTTGGTATGCTCATCATCCAAACGACGAGTGCAACGTAGAAATTGCTCAGAAGTGGAGGGACGATGAAAACCAGTGGCTTGTTCCATTGGCAGACAAGGTTCAATACACTACCAGCAAGGAGGCTGAGAACCGCTGGATTTTCCAGAATAGCTTCAATGGTTGGATTGGTGGTATGCATAGCTACGTTCAGTGGTTGAAGGGCTATTGCGGTATCTACACAGGATGGTGCGCAGGTCCTAACACTGGTGACATTTGGGTGAAGCAGGTAGTAACCAACCTTCCTGACGGATTCTACACTATTGAAGGTCGTATGATAGCAGATGCTAACCAGGGCAGTGAAGCAGACCTCAATCAGTACGTATTCATCCAGTGTGGTGATAATATAGTTAAGGCAAACAACACTAAGTCAAAAGGCTATGGAAGTGGCTATAATCGTAGCGATTGGGTTGACTTAACAACCGACTTCATTCAGGTAACTGGTGGTGTTGTAACTCTCGGTTATCACCACAACTCACAGGCACTCAACACAGGTGTTACTTTCCGCTACTATGGCGAAACTCCTGATTATTCTAAGCTCGTGAACGACCGCATTGCTGAAGTAAACAACAAGTATGCAGGCAGTCTCACATGGGCTGGCGACCGCAAGGCTGTTGATGCTATCCTCGCTGAAATCGTGATGCCTATCACAAGCCCTGAGGCTTATAGCGAAGCTATTGCTATTATTGCTCGCGCTGATGCTTATGCTTCTGAAGCTTCTAAGGTTACTACTGCTTTCGACCTCCCTGCTAAGTATGCTGAAATGCAAGGCAAGTACTCTGAGAAATCTGATGAATATGCAATCATCGAACCTGCTCTCCAGTTCGTACTCGACTTGGGTAATGGCGAAAACGATGCATACACTGACGCTCAGGCTGCTAACACCGTATATGATGCTTACGTTTCCTACATGGCTCTCGTTGATAAGGCTCGTTCTTACAACACAGAAGAAGCAAACAACACCATCGCTTCTCAAGCTGCTACCCTCAAGGATCACTATGCTACGGTTGAAGAACTCGGTGCTTTCGAAATCGTTCTGAGCGCTGTTATCAACAAGGCTATCTTTGCAGAACTTGGCGCAGACAAGGCTACAGTTGACAACCCTGTGGAAGTAACTGCAATGCTTGTGAACCCTGCACTTGCTGAAGGTCCTACTAATGGTTGGACTTGTGTAGGTGCAACTCCATCAATCAACACTTACGGACGTCAGAATGCTGAGATTTGGAATGCAAGTCCATTCGACATCAACCAGACCATCAAGAACCTCCCTGCAGGTCTCTATGAATTCCGTGCTCGTGCTTGCTATCGTGACGCTGGTGACGTTGGTAACGCAGAAAGTGGTCCTTACTACAACTGGTGGACTGCTGCAAATGCTAACCTCGACGACTGGACTAACCACAATGCAGTCATCTATGCAAACAGTAATGGTGTAGAAAATACCAACTACGTGAAGTCTGTTTGCGATGGCAAGTGGACTGAGCCAAGCTTCACTAAGTGGTGGAATGTATGGAACGCAGCTGATGAATACAAGCAATTCATGAAGGAAGATTGGAGTAACACAGTCTGCATCCTTGAATGCGATAACGTATCATTAGATCATGATGCAGACCTTGCACTTGAAGCATTGCGTGAAATCGATCTCGACGCTCCTGCATATCCATTCGATACTCGCGTTCAGGATGGTGAGAACGTATATTACTATCCTTCTTCAATGGCAGGTTTCATGTATCGCTTGCTAAATAGCCCAGAGGCTTACAACAACTCCGTACAGGTTTACGTACCAGAAGGTGGCAATGTTACAGTTGGTTTGCGCAAGACTGCTGCTATCGGTAGTGACTGGCTCATCTACGACGACTTCCAGCTCTTCTATCTCGGCAACGCTCCTACAGTAGGCATTGCTAACGTTGAGAACACTAACGCTCAGAAGTCTGTGATTTACAACCTCCAGGGTCAGCGTCTCACAGCTCCTCAGAAGGGTGTGAACATCATCAACGGCAAGAAGGTATTAGTGAAGTAAGATGCTTCTTTCCAATTGAGCGTTATCCGTTCTAATTGGAAGAACTCAACACAGTCGATTTGCCCCATGCGATTCCTCGAAAGAGCTTCGCGTGGGGCTTACCGTTTGAAAGCAAAATAGGGATATGATTCAACAAATAGAATTTTCACTTTCCGCAAAACGACGCGGATTCCATTTGGTGACGAATGAAATCATTCAGCAACTTCCGAAACCATTACCACAAACAGGGCTACTGAATCTGTTTGTGAAACATACGAGTTGTGCCTTGAGCATCAACGAGAATGCTGATCCTGATGTACGCAGCGACATGGAGCAGATTTTCAACCGTTTAGTAAAGGAGGGAGAACCTTACTATGACCATACGCTCGAAGGACTTGATGACATGCCTGCCCATGCAAAAAGTACGCTCACAGGGGTGTCACTCAGCATTCCTATCACCAAGGGCAGATTGAATCTTGGCACTTGGCAAGGCATCTATTTGTGTGAATTTCGTAATTATGGTGGACCAAGAAAAATTGTTGCCACCATCATTGGAGAGAACTAAGATTGTTAGGAAAGAAATTAGAATAATTAGAATAATTATACCAGAAATATTAGGTTTTAATCAACATCTATTTTTGGGTAATTATGATAATTATTTTAATTTCTTTCCAAATATTATTTATTTAGCGACCTCTTCCATCCGGATGGCTTCTCTCCCCCTCGGGGGAGTAGGAGGGGGGCTGAGCCTTTATATATACTTGATTGCCAGCATAGTGAGGTCATCACTTTGCTCATATCCATTGACAAAACTTTCCACTGCTTCCGACATGTGATGGATCATTTGTTCAGGCATGATGATTCCATTTTCGGTCAACTCCTCTGCTACTGTAAGCAAACGCTTGTTGCCAAACATGTCATTCTCCGCATTCTTTGCTTCAGTCAGTCCGTCGGTATAGAGGAAGATGGCTGTCTGTGGCTTGATGTCAATGGTCTGTGCATTGTAGTTCCAATCTCCCAACACACCAGCTGGTATATTTGTATCAGTAGAGAGTTTTTCCACCTCAGAGCCAATCAGTAGAGGTTCACAGTGCCCTGCGTTACAGAAATGAAGATGCCCATCTTTCAAGTCGAGCACACCCACGAAGAGTGTCACGAACATGTTCGTCTCGTTCATGTCGGTCATAGCTTCATTCATGTGTTGCACGATATGGCTTGGGTCGGTTTCATGCCCTGATACCGTACGGAAAAGACTTCTCGACACAGCCATCACCAAAGAGGCAGGCACACCCTTTCCACTCACATCACCTATACAGAAAAACAATTTTTCATCACGTATATAGAAGTCGTAGAGGTCGCCACCCACTTCTTTTGCAGGTATGAGCGATGCAAAAATCTCCACGTCGTTACGGTCAGGATAAGGAGGAAAAATCTTTGGCAGCATGCCCATCTGTATGCGGTTGGCAATACGCAGTTCGCTACCGATGCGCTCTTTCTCTGCATTGATAGTTTGCAATTTGTTGAAGTTGCGCACACTGCGAACAATGATATAACCCATCAGCGCCAGTCCTGCTAACATGAGTAGGAGTAAGTTGAATCCCACTTGTCTGAGTCCACGAAATATTTCCTTGTCCGAACAAACCACAGCCATCGACCATCCTGTGTCACCCTTGATTGGCGAATAAAACACATAGTTCTTCTCACCCTTATCGTCAACCACCGACGTTTGTCCGCTCACTCCGTTCATCATGTTCTGGTTGATGCTTCTTACGGTAGTGTCCTTCATGCCAGCCGTCACATCTTGAATCGTACGCCGCATCACCAAACTTTCCTCTGGGCATACCATCAGTTGACCCTTGCGTGAAATCATCATGTTGTACGACGAAGGATAGATGTGCGAAGCGTTGATGAGTCCATCCAACCAGTCGAGAGATACGTCGGCACCTAAGATGGCAACCACCAGTCCTGTCTTGTCGCGCAACGGATACCCGTAGGTTGTCACGATGTCGTGGGCACCATCTTTGTCGAGATAAGGCTCACTCCAGTAGGGTTTTCCACTTTTCATTGGGACGGAGAAAAACTCGCTCTGCGTGTAGTCGTGGTTCTCACCACCTATCTGACTGGCTACAGCGGGTTTACCCTTTTCAGCTCTCACGTATGGTTCAAACCAGTAACCCTTCGTTGCATAATAGTTAGGTATGAAAGTGATGCCCGCTCCAATAATCTGTTCGTTCTGTTCCGCCAGTCGGTGCAGCACACCATACATCGAATCGGGTTGCGCCAGCATCTGCTCAGCCTCCCATGCATGGTTCTTCACTGCCACTTCCACGGCAGTCATGATATTTTGAATCTCAAGGTTCACCACCTTCAGTTCGCTTTTCGCCCGCTGTTCCACTTCCTCTCGGATACCCTTCCGAGCATACCAATACTGGATAGCTGCCGTCAGTTCAATCAGTACGGCAGCCGTGATGAGGATTGCCAGGCTCGATTTCGATTGCAAGGATTTGAGCCAACTCTTCGAATTGAGTTCTTCCATACGGTGATATATAAAGTTTCAAGTTTCAAAGGCGCAAGCGCCGTTACAAAAGTTTCAAGCTTCAAAGGCGCAAGCGCCGTTTCAAAAGTTTCAAGCTTCAAAGGCGCAAGCGCCGTTTCAAGTTTCAAAGTTCAGGAATCCTTTTAAATCCTTTAAATCCCTGATTCAAGCTTACGTATTTGGTGGCAAAATTACGAATTAATTAGAAAATATGAAAATGAGAGAATAAGAATTTGAAATTTAATGGATTTACTTTTCCGCATTGATGAGTTAAAAATCATTTTTGTCCTATTGTCATATCGTTCTGTGCGAGGTTTTTTGAAAATTATTCCGTAGTTTTGCACCCAAGTAAGAGAAGCCAATCAGGGGTTTGAAGGATTTAAAAGGAACAACAGAAAAAACGGAAAAGAACGGAAAAACAGAAAAAGAAAGATTCTTTTCATCCGATGATTCTCATAATTTTTCGATTTTCCGAAAAATTTCCGATTTTTCCGTTGTAAAAATTGAAACCTGAAACTTGAAACCAGCACGAAGTGCTTTGAAACTTGACGAAGTCAATCAAATAATATAATGTTATGAAGAAAAAGACATTTTTATCAGTGCTTATGGGAGCAGCGTGTGCTTGCGCCATGGCACAGACTTATCAGGAATGGGATGATATTTCCGTGACGCATCTCAATCGGGAGAAGGCGCATGCGCTGAGTATTCCTGTGAAAGATGAAGCGGCAGTGGATGAGAACCGTATGGAGGAATCACCCTACTATCTGTCGCTGAATGGAGTGTGGAAATTCAGATGGGTAGCTGATCCTTCCAAGAAACCGTCGGGATTTGAGAAACCAACGTACAACGTTACCAATTGGGACAATATTGACGTACCTGCAACGTGGCAGGTGTATGGTGTGCGTCACAACAAGAATTGGGACAAACCGCTCTATTGCAATGTTGCCTATCCGTTCAGTTATGACTCCAACACCTATAGCGTGATGGCAGACCGCCCAGGGTGGTTTACCTATAACAACAATATGAAAAACCCTGTTGGCAGTTATAGAAGGACATTCACCGTACCAGCAGAGTGGGAGGGACGCGATGTCTTTCTCCGCATGAATGGTGCTGGGCATGGCTACTACGTGTGGGTGAATGGGCAGTTCGCGGGCTATGCCGAGGATTCCTATCTGCCTTCAGAATTCAAGATTACCGACTTGCTTCAGGAAGGGAAAAATGTGCTTGCCGTGCAAGTGTATCGTTTCACGAGCGGTTCGTTCATTGAGTGTCAGGACTATTGGCGACTCACGGGCATCACTCGCGACGTGTTCCTTTGGTCGGCTCCAAAAACGCGGATTCACGACTTCTTCGTGACGACGAGCTTGAAAAGCAACTACACTGTCGCTGACGTGAACTTGACAGCGGAAGTGGAAGGAGCTGATGTAGAGGGCAGTACCTTGCAGATGAAGGTGATGGATGGCACAAACGTGGTCGGCGAGACTTCTGCCACGGTGGGAAGCAATGGAAAGGTGCAGATGAATCTGACGATGGAGAATCCTAAATTGTGGAGTGCAGAACTTCCGAATCTTTACAATTTGGTGGTAACACTCAATAAGGATAGTAAAATGGTGGATTTGAGAGGCTGCAAGTTGGGTGTGCGAGAAGTGAGTGTGAATGCCCAGGGTGCTCTGACCATCAATGGCAAGCCTATCATCATTCGTGGTGTCGATCGTCACGACCACAGCACTGTGAATGGACGAACCGTGTCGCGCGAGGAGATGGAGAAGGATGTGTTCTTGATGAAGCGTCTGAATATCAATGCCGTACGAACGAGCCATTATCCCAACAATCCTTATTTCTATGACCTTTGCGACAAGTATGGTTTGTATGTGCTGGCAGAGGCGAACATAGAGTGCCATGCCAACATGGGACTGAGCAGCGTGGAAGGGTTCAAGCATGCCATGGTGGAGCGAAATGAGAATCATGTGCTGTGGATGCGCAATCATCCTTGCATCTTCATGTGGTCCTTTGGTAATGAATCGGGTGGGGGAAATAACTTCCAAGCCGTGTCAGCAGCTATCAAGGCGCTCGACAAGACTCGCCTCACGCATTACGAGGGCAACAGCACATGGAGCGATGTGACCAGCACGATGTATGCCAATTTGGGAACCATCGAAGGCATAGGTCGTGACCGTCAGAACCAAGCCAACCAAGGACGGAAACCACAACCACACGTGCAGTGTGAAAATACCCATGCTATGGGTAACTCCATGGGCAACCAGCGTGAGTTTTTCGACCTTTATGAGAAGTATCCAGCATTGGCAGGAGAATTCATTTGGGACTGGAAGGACCAAGGACTGGAAATGCCTGTGCCAGGAAAAGCCAATCAGACCTATTGGGCATACGGTGGTGATTTTGGCGATAATCCTAACGATGGCAACTTCTGTACGAATGGTGTGATATTCCCCGACTACAGTTATTCTGCCAAGGCACTGAACGTAAAGAAAATCTATCAGCCTGCCGACTTCCGCATGAAAAGCAGTGTGAATGGCACTTTCGTCGTGAAGAACAAACTGGTATTTGCCAATCTCAATCAATTCGACTTTAGTTACGAAGTGCTGGAGGATGGCGTTCCGTTGAAAGAGGGAAAACTCGACAGGATGGACATTGCTGGTGGTGATTCCCTCACCATCACCATCCCCGACTTGATGCCTAAGGATGCAAAGGACGATGCTGAATATTTCGTCCGTTTCCATGTGGTGAGAACAGAAGCCACAGATTGGTGCGAGGCAGGTTATGAAGTGGCAAACGAGCAGTTCCAGTTGCGCAAGGCACAGAAGAAGGATGTGTATGCCAGCACATCGACGGCAGCACTGAGCGTGAGCGAAACGGCGTCGAACATCGTAGTGACAGGTGAGAACTTCAATGCCACATTCTCCAAAACCACAGGACAACTCTATAGCTATAACTATCATGGAAAGAGCCTGATGAGCAGTGGACTCCGATTTAATGCTTTCCGTGTTCCTACCGACAATGATGGCCGACAGGGTGGCGGATGGATTGACATGGGACTTCGCGACCTCAGTGTGAAGGCTGGCACATGGAGTGTGAAAGAGGATAATGGCACCGTGGTGCTCAACATCACCAATTCCTATCAGGGCAAGGCACCTACAACTTTCAGCACGCAGATGTCGTATAGCGTGATGGCTGATGGAACCATTGCAGTGAGCAGTTTGATTGACCCTGCCGTGAAGGGAGTGATTCTGCCAAAGATGGGCTACGTGTTTGAAATGCCAAGCGGATACGAGCAGTTTGCATGGTTCGGCAGAGGACCTTGGGACAATTATCGTGACCGCAAGGAATCCTGTTTCCCTGGACTCTACCGCAGCACGGTAACCGACCAATGGACGGGATTCATTCTCCCTCAGGAAAACGGAAACAAGGAGGAGGTGCGCTTCATCGCTCTCACCGACGACAACGGACAGGGCCTCATGGTGGTGGCTCCGCAGCAGATGTCGAGCACGGTGGGCCATTGGCGTGCCAAGGACATCTATCCTTCTTCCGGTCGCAAGAAGCATCCTTACGAAGTGAATTTCATCAAGAACACCGTGGTCTGCATCGATGCCGCCAATCGTGCGCTGGGTAATGCCAGTTGTGGTCCCGACGTGCTCGATAAGTATGAGTTGAAGTCAGAACAAAAGGCATTTAATTTCATCCTGATGCCACTCAGCGAACCACTCACCGATGCCCAGCTGACAGAAAAGGCACGTGTGGCAAGTCCACAGTGTGCACCTGTCATCATCAAATCCGACAAGGGACGAGTGACAATGACAACGGCAACCTCTGGTGCTACCATTCATTATAGCACGGATGGAGGCGCAACATGGAAGACCTACACCTCGGGCTTCAATTTCCGCGAGGGAGGAAGCATCCTGGCATACGCATCGAAGGATGGACTGGTGCAGAGTATGACGACAGAGGCGAAGGTGGATATGTATATCAGCAAGACTAACTGGAAGGTGTATAGTTGCGATAGCCAGCAGGGAGGAAACGAACGTGCAGAAAATGCCATCGATGGCAATAGCAGTACCATTTGGCACACGGCATACGGTGGTAACACACCTTCTTGTCCTCACGAAATCATCATCGACATGGGCACCACCTACGAGGTGACGGCTTTCGTCTATGAGGGACGTGGTGATATGTCGAACGGACGTGTGAAAGAATATGAGGTGTATTTCAGTAACGACCCAACAATTTTGGGAACCCCAGCGGCAACGGGCAGTTTCAACAATGCAGCAGGTGAACAGGTGGTGGAACTCGCCGCTCCTCTGAAGGCACGCTACTTCCGTTTGATTGCTCGCTCCGAGGTGAACGGCAACGCATGGACCTCAGCTGCTGAATTGGGCATTCATGCTACGCAGACAGTCGGTGCGCAGGAAGAGACGCGAACTGCCATTCAAAACAATGCAACCTACTATCTGAAGGACCCCACGTCGGGACTCTATCTGCGAGGCAATGCCAGTGGCACCGAAGGACATTTTCGTCTTGCTTCGCTGAATCTTGACGACAAGGATTTTCAGTTTCTCTTCACGAAGGTGACAGGCTTTTCCTCCTTCTACAAGGTGAAGTCGCAAGGAGGATACATGTCGGAGGGTGGAAGCTATTGGACCTGTGTCCTTGCTTCCACAGCCAACACCACTACGGGATGGATGCAGATGGAGGCAGTGGATGATGCCGACGGATTCTATATGCGTGGACTGTGGAAGGGTAGTACGGACTATTTCGGTTTCGACTCCCACAATGTGGGTTCATATATCTATACGAATAAGAAAACGCCTGCGCTCTTGGTGATGCAGAAGCGGAGTGAGCTGTTGTCCGTCCCCTCTGTTTCCACCGACATGTCTCCTCGTGTGTCGGTGGATGGCAGGATGATTCGTATGGAGTGTGACGAAGAGGGCGATGTGGTGGTCTATGGCGTGTCGGGAGCTGTGGTGGCAAGCAGAACAGCTTGTAGAACGGCAGACTTTGCCATGCCATCTGCTGGCGTTTATCTTATCTCCTTCCGCACCAATGGTGGTCAGTGGACGAAGCTGAAAGTGAATGTGCTATAAAAAGTGAGTAGTGAGGAGTGAGAAGTGACAGCCCCCTTCCTGCTCCCCCGAGGGGGAGAGAAACCATCCGGAAGGCATTTTTCACTTTTCACTCCTCACTTTTCACTCTACTCCCCTCGCCCTTCGGAGAGGGGTTGGGGGTGAGGCTTCTCACTCCTCATTTAATTTTCATGCGAAAAAATAGGGTGGTATCGTAAAAATGATTAACTTTGCGCCCATGAAAATAATGAGTTACTGTAATAATAACACCTTAATGCCAATTCAAAATACTTGGGACGATTATATTTAGGAAAGAAATTAGAATAATTATTATAATTTTGTCAGAAATAATATGTTTTTTAAAAACAGCACCAAATTTTTGGAGTAATTATTCTAATTATTCTAATTTCTTTCCTTAAAATATCCCTTGTTAAATCAATTTCTTTCCTTAGAATAACCCTTGTTAAATCAATGCTAAATCTATAAAAATATGAGAAAAACCTTTTTGTCCGCAGTATCGTTTTGGATACTGAGCATGATGACAACAACAGCGCAAGTGAAACTGCAACCCACCCAAATCGACCAAGTCCTCAAGGCAATGACCCTCGAGGAGAAGGCAGCCCTCGTGGTGGGAGGAAACCGACGCATCAGCGTCGAAGAGAATAACGGCATGGTGGGAAGCCATTCCCATCAGGTGCCAGGAGCGGCTGGCATGACGCAAGCCATCCAACGGCTGGGCATCCCTGCCACCGTACTGACCGATGGTCCTGCTGGTGTGAGAATCTCACCCACGCGCCAAAACGATACTGCACAGGCTTCCCTGTGGGCACTGCCTTGGCATGCACTTGGAACACCCAGCTGGTGGAGGAAGTGGGGAAGAGTATTGGCAACGAAGTGCTGGAGTACGGATGCGACGTGCTTCTTGCTCCCGGCATGAATATCCATCGTTCCCCTTTGTGCGGACGTAATTTCGAGTACTATTCCGAAGACCCATTCGTGACGGGCAAGATTGCCGCTGCCTACGTCAGAGGTGTCCAGAGTCAGGGAGTGGGCACATCGCTGAAGCATTTCGCCGCCAATTCCCAAGAGACCAACCGAATGGGAGTCGATGAGGTGATGTCCCAGCGAGTGCTCAGAGAAATCTATCTGAAGGGATTCGAGATTGCCGTGCGAGAGGCAAAGCCTTGGACCGTGATGTCGTCGTACAACCGCCTCAACGGACCTTTCACCCAGGAGAACGGCGAACTGCTCACCACCATCCTGAGAGACGAATGGGGTTTTGACGGAATTGTCATGACTGACTGGACAGGTCTTCGCAATACGGCTGCACAAATCAAGGCGGGCAATGACCTCATGGAACCCGGCAACGAATCCCAAATCAAGGACTTGGTGGAGAAGGTGAAGAGCGGTGCGTTGGCAGAAGCCGACCTCGACATTTGCGTGAAGAGAATCCTGCAATACCTCGTCAAGACACCGAGTTTCAAGGCATACAAATACTCCAACAAACCCGACCTGAAAGCCCATGCCGCCGTGACGCGCAAGAGTGCCACCGAGGGAATGGTGCTGCTGAAGAACGAGGGCAATGCCCTGCCTATGAAGGACGTGAAGCGAGTGGCAGTGTTTGGAACCACATCCTACGACTTCATTGCTGGAGGCACAGGCTCAGGCGATGTGAACAAGGCATACACCATCGACCTCATGCAGGGACTCAATGAGGCAGGACTCGAGGTGAACAAGAAATTGGCGGACCTCTACAAGAGTTACAAGGACTACCAGAACAGCATCACAGCTGCCTCACCCGCTCGAGGAGGATGGTTCTGGGGCAAAGCCGTGCTGCCCGAGATGCCTGTGACGCGTCCCGTCATCGATGTGCAGGCACAGGAATCCGACATGGCTATCATCACCATTGGCAGACAAGCTGGCGAAGGGTCCGACCGCACGGAAGACGGGGATTTCACCCTCTCCGACACGGAACGCCAACTCATCACGGACGTGTGCAACGCCTTCCATCTTGCAAAGAAGAGAGTCGTCGTGGTGCTCAACATGGGCAACGTGCTCGAGACCGCCTCATGGAAGGGAATGCCCGATGCCATTCTCTTGGCATGGCAGCCAGGACAGGAAGGTGGATACTCCGTTGCCGACGTGCTGACGGGCAAGGCAAACCCTTCCGGCAAACTGACCATGACATGGCCTGTGAGCCTCATTGACGTGCCATCGAGTGCCAACTTCCCGAATGTGAGACAGGTGAATCGTCCGCGAAGAGGAGGTAACAACAAGGTGGAGTTGCAGGACTACACCAAGCATTCCGAAGGACTCAACGTAGGCTATCGCTATTTCAACACGGCACGCAAATCCGTGTCCTATCCTTTCGGCTATGGACTGAGTTACACCACCTTCAGCTATGGCAAACCAAGCGTGAAGGCTACCAAGGACGGATTCGTTGCCACTGTCACCATCACCAACACCGGCACTGTTGAAGGCAAGGAAGTGGTGCAACTCTACGTGTCTGCCCCAGCAGGAGGGCTCGAGAAACCTGCACGCGAACTGAAAGCCTTTGCCAAGACACGCGAACTGAAGCCTGGGCAGAGCGAGACGCTGACCATGCGCGTCACCCACTACGATTTGGCATCCTACAACGAATCCACCCAGAGTTGGGAAACCGCCGCTGGCAAATACACCATTGGCTTTGCTGCCAACGTCGAGGACATTCGTGCCACCGCTCAATACACCCTCTCCAAGATGCAGTCCGTCAAGTGTCACGATGTGATGAAACCCAGCATGGATTTGTAAACGGCTTCCATTCGTAGCAAAGAGGGTAGGTATGCATGATGAATCAGATGGTTGTTCGGCTTCATAGCCAACTGCCAAGGGAAGGTTTTTCAGAGTGTGCTTCCATCGTTGATGCCAAGATGGGCGAACCATCAGGCATTCTGAAACGGGTCTTCACAGGGATGATAACGCTATCACGTCATTCCCGTGAAGACCCTTATTTTTTCCTGTGCTATAATGATAGCGTTGTTGCATAAGTCACGTTCTTGCTCATCTTTAACAGCATCAATGAACTTGTCTGCCAGCCAAAGGGTAAGCATCTCCTTGTCCTTTTCATCTTGATGCAGATATTCCGCAAGTTTAATGACCTGCTTACGCTTTGCTCTTCTGTCACCACGTTCAATCTTACTGAACATTGGTGTATCAATCTCTAAAATGCCGCCAACTGTGGTTGCAACAAACCTTGCTCTTCTCTCAGTTCATTAATCTTATTTCCGAATAACATATTTTTACATAAATAAAGGGGATCGAATCTGACCGTCCAGACAATAGTGTGTGAGCTTTCGCCCTCAGTTAACCTCAGTAGCAACACATGTCTATGATACCATCAGCAACGTCGGTTTCCTGTATGTACCGCCACCTCTACTACAGCAAATAGTTTCAGTGTTGGACTGCTTTTCGGCCTTCTCCGACCCCCCCAAAATTTTATTCATACGGTGAGTGATATTCTTTTTTCATTAATATGTCATCTATTTTGTGGTTCCTGTCCCAATCAAAGAACCAACGACCAGGTTTGATTATCTCTCTCAGTCTTTCATCTTCCTTACCTGAAGCGCAACCAGTACAAACCTTTGTCAGTTCTAATTTCGTAGCCTTCGATATATACGGACACGTGCAACAATCAAAGAAGAGCATAGCCATTTCCGCACGTTTCATAACCGATCGGGAATCAAACCGTCTTTTCAATTCCGTTTCAATCAAATCTATCGTGGCCCTAAAATTGCTTAAAGCACCAAATACGTACAGCAACGTACATATTTGGAAATAATCCAATTTGTCATATCCATTGTTATTGACTTCCGTTATTCCAAACAAGGACAACATTCTCGCTGTAGAGAGTTTATCGGGATACAATCGAGACGTCAAAAGCAGGATATTCTGCACCTCCAGATTTGAATTGGCTTCTGTATTCGTATTATCATATATATCCAGCACTCTTTTCAGTTCACGACAGACCTTGGATTGTAATTCTAGTTTACAATTGCATTCAGTCAAAGAATCTGCCCAATCAGACAATTCCTGTACTATAGAGCAGAGGCGATAAGAAGCTGTTGTGTGCATATCCAAGGAAAACACATACATCGCAATCTCTACATACGTCAACAACAAACCGGTTGAGGGAAATGCCTCCGTTTCCTTTTCCGACCGAATCTGTCTGAGTAATTGTGCTAGGAAGTACTTATTCAATGTACCATAGGTTAAGCCGTATTTGTGGGTCGTGGTACGAAAATCATTCGCTATGCGAGAGAACACCTTCATTTCATTGGATATCGAACGTGTATACTTCCCATCATCATCCTTCTTAAGGTAAGTAGCTTTAAACTCTTTTAATAGTTGTCTCAAATCATCCTTTGCATCATTAATATCAGAGCCAAATGGACGACTCGCATACTCCAGCTTATTCGTATTGATATCCAATTTATACTTGGATAATTCATCAGCAAATGTCTGTCTGATCTTATCCAATATATCCTTGGAATTTGCGTATACGTACGAATCATCAATATATCGTCTCACCTCATAGTCCTTACCCAATGTGAGTCCCTGCGCTTTCAATCTCTCTATGACATCTATATCCACTCGCTGTAGTATAATTTCTGCAAAGATGCGCGACATCTCAGGACCTACAACTATTCCATTCGTCTCATTGTAATTGACATGCTGCATCAAAGAGTCAAAATATTTCTCGAAAGTTTGAACGCTTTTACCTGTATGTTCCTTAGCAAACTCCTTTCCCTTTATGACCCAAGCAATCGAGTGGGTATAGATATGATAGAAACAACACGATATATCTAACTTCATCAGTTGTGAGTATTTTTGTTCTAGTCGTAAGTTATCACCACTGTCAAAGAACTTATACATCAGGTCATACTTCTTGTAACTGAAGTACGAGCGATATCTCGGATCTATTTCACTAGCCGTCAATTCTATCCGATTGTCATCAGCCTCTTCTTGCTGTTCATCTTCGGCCGGGAATATACATCTCGCCTTTTTGTCAATATAGCGAATGGAGAATGGACTACGTGAACACAGACTGAGCATGTAGTCATCGTATTTTTCATACAGAACAACACATCCCAATTGTGTCAGAGGATGTATCAGACTGAGGCGACGACTCTTTTCTCCGCCTATGCGTCTTATGCTGTAGTCGAAAGGTATAGACCACTGTTGTGACTTCAGAACGCCCTCAAAAGTCTTCTCAAAGACCTTTCTTGTCTCATCATCCAACATATTCAGATAGAAGGTCTCATTGTTCAGCATGATAGGCAGTTCATACGGGAGCACTTCGGTCAGCAATACACGATATTTATTATTTAATGCATCTCTACCACTCATACCCAGCAATTTTTAATATTTGTCATCTGTTTTGTCGTGAAATGGTGAACGACCTTATGGCTGTAGCCAAAAGCAAAAGAGTATTTCTCTAAATCATGACACTGAGCCTGAGTCATGTGAATACGAGCCCCCAAACGGCCGTTCCTGCAATGCAGAATCCTCTGATAATACTTATCCAGTTCTTGCAATACAGAATAATCCGTAGCAAAACGGTAATTATAGAAAATTCCCACTCTTATCGGCAACAACGTGGAGTTGCTATAGAGTGTAAAATTACCCGTCAGGTACTTCACCCTAAGCTTCAGCATGTCAAAATTGCCATCCTTAGAATAACGCACCAAGGAGCGCGTGATGCGAGTCTTGATTACATTCACCTTTTTCTGGGCAATGGAGACTGTCACATTCTTTTCTTGGATTTTATTTTTCATAAAAGTATAACCTAGATAAGTAAGGCTCTTATCCGTTTCCGGTTCCCAAGTATATGATTTCTCAGTATTTAACTTCAAGCCCAATTTTTGCAACATCGTTGAAACCTCATTCCACACTTTGTCTCGTGCTTTCTTGCTACTACAGAATACGATAATGTCATCCACAAAACGTGCATAATAATATACGCCATCCATCTTTCGTACTATGAGATCAAAGTTTTTCATAAACAACTCCGACATGGCAGAACTAATACCTAGACCACGGGGAAGACCATAGCCTGCACTTACGGCAGGATTATCAAACAGATTTCTTAGGAATTGCAAAGATTGATAATTCAACCTCCCCCCTTCCTCCAGGTTGTCTAATACGACGTTCCTATCTATGGATTCATAGAAATGATGCACATCAAAACGCACCACCCACATAGGAACATTTTCCGAAAACAATGTGATTATTTGCTTGACAATATCATTGCGATTCGCCTGTCGAACGTTATAAATACGGCGGATATTCCGATAAAGCTTACGCAGTATAAGGTCTTGACACAACCTACGTTCTTCTGTCGGTTGATTATTCATGTACATATCGTCCACCTTCTTAATCTCAAAGGCATACGTTCCATCTGTCAGCGATATTCCGATTGTCCTCGCAATGCTCTCTATATACTCATCCTTACTCAATCCGGAATTTCTTCTCTCGGACTGAGTTGTACAAGTAAATAACGCTTTCGGTGTGAATGATTGACTATACATGAAATGTGCTAACTTTCTTGATAAATGTTTGACACAAAACCAGGCTTTTCCTATTGAGAATTGTCGGTTTTTGAACACAAATGTACATGTAATTTCGCAAAAAAAGGTAAGAATCAATGAAAATCATTGATTCCTAAGCGAATTTTGTATGAAATGCCATATCAATCGGTTATTTTGTATGAAAAATTGTGGTTCTCAAGTAAGTGATATAAAACTTAACAAATCGCCAATGTGACTCCAAAGGCGTTTTCCTTATTGGCATCCAAGCCTATCAAAAACTTCTCCATACATCTAATCCTTTATGACCCATTTGCCGTCCTTTCGACCGCCCTCTCGGGTCAATATCCCTTTTTCTTGAAGAACAGCCAATTCTTGCTTAACAGTTTTTTCCGGCACCTTTATCTTTAGAGACATTTCCTGAATCGTTATTAGGTCATTATCCTTTATAAGGAGTAGGATAAATCCTTGTCTGTCAGACACTTTCTTTGTCTCTCCTTTTGGGCCATCTTTTGGGTCATCTCTTGTAAAATCCTTGTGTAGAACAACCTGTTATTTTATGAAATCTGGATGGCAAGGTATGTCTATCAAAAAGTGTGAACGTTCTTTGTCCGTCTCAATGGTTGCCTGTGGTGAGCCATTGTCGCACAATTCATCCTGTATAGTGGGAATGCCCGTTGTCCGTCCTTCGGTGAGTTCCAGTTCTTTTAGAAATTCACCGAGCCGACGATTACGATAACGACGTGAGTGCAGTGACTGACCACTTCGAATAGCCTCCATTGGAATTGTATGGTTTGGGCCAGAAAAACTTAGAATGTTTATACTACAATCTTTTTATTACAGTAAAAAGTGCTTCATCTGCTGATGATGTGTTACTGACTGCATAGTTTCCATATTGTTTGGACTATTTGGCCTCGAACTCTATTTGTTGTTGTGGCAGGATATGATCACTCACTATATGCACATCTGTTCCGTCGGTACGGGGGACGGCTGGTATCTCCACCATAAACTCATCACCAGGCAATAGACCTCGCAGTGAGGTCGCTGAACGGGTGTTGCCGATGGCAAACCACGCATCGCGATAGATGGGTGCTACGCCTTCGTTGGTGACCCGAAGACGAGTGATGGTTCCGTTGGTTTTACATTGCCTGACGACAAAGCGATAGCCTGTAGCCATCGAACCTTCACGGAACTTTTCAGGTGTTGCTACTCCTCCGCGAGGTGCATCGTTGGAAATCATGAAGGTAATGTGATATTTTGCTGCTTGTTCTACCCAGGTGTGCCCATACATACCTTCTGGACAGAGGAAGTTTCTCTGGTCATTGGGAGAATAATAACTGATTTCGCCTCCACAAACTCCATGCTGCCAACGGGTTCCTCTACCTATGGCGTTCCAACAGCGTTCGTTGAAGCCTCCACCGCTACTGAGTTCATGGGACTTGTGCATGAACGAGTCGTCGAACGAGCCGAACGACAGCGCCTGCAGCGACGGCTCTTCAATTACAGGAGAATAGCGTCGGTCGCCTGCATCGATGGACACTGCCCAAGGGATGTCGGTCATGATGGTGCTCATGTGCTCATAGAATCGCTTCTGGAATGCCTTGGACGGAAAGTTCTTGCCGAGTTCCAGCTTTGTGCCGTAGATGTGGTATTCAGACCAATGTCCGAAGCCCACTTCGAGAAATGCCAGCCTTGGGTCGTTGGCATAGCGATGGGCAAAGTCGGTGTAGAACTGGAGGGTGAAGCGTTGCAACTCAGTGTTGCTCCAATCGGCATACCAAGTGGGGCCGTCGTTGTTGGGATTCTCAGCAAAGGTCTCGGAATAATCTTGCCGTTGTTTGATGTAGGCTGGCACGGCTGTTGTGCCACGTTTACCATCAACATCCCTGCTTGATGGATATTCGTAGCGGAAACGTGCGATGAGCTGATGACCTCGACTGGCTACATCATCCAATATGTGGTCAAACCAGCTCCAATCGTACTCAATCGTACCGTCCTCATGACAACCCGTAACCACCTTACAAGGCAAACAATAGGAGAACTCTAGCTGGATGGCCTGTCCATAGGTTTCATGCAGACGCCGTGCTGTTTCGGGCCACAACACAAGTCCTGTCATAGGCTGAGGATGGGTGATTTCGTAATTTAGCTCTACAGGCTGCCAGGCCTTAGTTTCATGAGTTGAAACCAAGCTTGTCATAAGCGTTGTGAGCAATAAATGAAATAGAACAGTTATCATATTCTGATAATATCTATACGGTCGAAGATTTTATACACCAGTGATTTTATACAACTAACAGATGTAAGAAATTTCTAATCCACTTATAAACAGACATTTATGATTACTACTATCATATCTGTATATTTTAGACCATTAATGCAGTGAAACAAAATAACCCCAACGTAGTTATAGAGAATGAGCCAGCATTACCTCTTATTTGAAATGCAAAAATACAGAACAATCTCTAATTACCAAAATAATGAGACATCAAATATTGTACATGATAATGCAATATTATTCCAGATAACAACCCAATGTGTACCAGTCCAATTTAGTCTGAGAAATCAATGACGCACATGAATTTATACTTCTTATGGGGGCCGAGGGCAACACCAGCTCGACAGAAAGAACTATTCATGATGTTTTTCAGATGGCCACGGCTTGGTACACCATCATCGATTACCAGACTGACTACGATGTCTTCGGCACTAGAGTTGCCATAATCGATATTCTCACCCATTGTAATTCTGTCTTTCACAAAGCGCTTGAGGCGGTCACCCATACTTATACCATCGCTGCTGTTGTGTCCAGTATGGCCAGAAGGACCTATGTCTGAACAATGAAAACGGGCAGCATTGGATAGACCTTCATCGTAAGTAAGGGGTTCTATAGGGTCCATCCCCTTTAACTCATCAATTGCTTCCAGGACACGTCCACGACCCTCCTTTGTCTTAATCCTTTTTCCATTAGCATCAATATAGATTTTGTCGTAAACAAAACACTCCAAGCGCTTTTTCAAGACTGTTTCTGCATATTCTTTTGGATTCTGGCGACAACGGTTCATCTCTGCTATCACAGCTTGTGCCTGCTGCTTATCATTATCAGCAGGTAAACTCTGATAGCTCATAGAGATGAGACATACCGCAGCTAATAATAGAAGTGCAGTGATTTTTAATATGCTCCTTTTCATAATGTTAGTGTATTACCTATATTCCGCAGCACTGTAGTTGTATATTTCTGTTAGTTCCTGAGTAAAAAATAGTTTCCCCGGATTTTGTAATGTCAGATATTTAATCTTAGTTCGGCATAACAAGAGAAGTAAAAAACCTCATGACATGGCAAAGATAATAAAAAAACATATAAGATTATCACACTTTCGGTGATTTTTTTACCACCTCAATCCCAATCATTTTCTGTTCACCCTAAAATCCGCAACTAATAGTTATGTGGACTATTTTTTTTTCTTTTGGTGCTCCATTAGATGATTTCTTAGCACTATTGACGTGATTATTTATGGTTCTTACCCACCTTCCCCTTACCCCGTCAAGCATTATAGGGGCTTTATGCTGTCGGTGACCCTCGAAGTCGGATTCTTAGCCATCAGCGAGAGCAAAAGGGTTCAGGTATGACTTGTTGTCCGTGTAGATGTTCAGTTCATAGCGCCTTGCCGTCCTTATCCACTTGGCAGGCACGCTGATGAACTTGAACACGAATGCTTTGATACGGCTGTTCCTCTTCAGTCCGAAGGCTTTTGTGTCAAGCCTATTCATGAGGAACTTGTAGAAGTTGCGTATGAGTGCGGTCAGCAGCAGGAAGACTGTATTCTCTGCCATGAAGGACTTTGGCAGCCTTGCCCACCCGAAGCCGTTGTTCATGTCGTCGAGGATGCGTTCCTTGCCACCTCTGAGGTTGTAGAACTCCACGATTTCGCGGTTGGTGGAGGTATAGTCGTTGGTCAGTATGCAGCGGTAGGTGTATTCTCCCTCCCACAGGTCCCGCTCCCCATCCGTGCGTCGCTCGCGCTGGATGACAAGGCGGTATGCCTTCCCCTCCTTTTTCTCCACGGTGATGGAGTTCATCTCATACTCGATGCCGTTGATTTCCTCCTTCTTCCATCCCCACAGTGCCAGCAGGCTGCCATAGAGCGAGGCGCAGCGGTTGGCGCGGATGTAGAAGTGCTCGGAGTGCCTCTCGATGGTCTCCACAATCTCCCGCGAGCAGGAGCCGCAGTCCATACGGGCGCGCCTGATGTGGATTCCGTTCTGCTCAAGATTCGAGAAGATGCGCTCAAGCGTGTCCTGCTGGTGGAAACGGACATTGGCATTGCCGTCGCGATTCTCTATTCCGACGATGAGCTCGCCTATGACGGCCACACCGGGACTGTAGCCGGAAAATTTCTTGTAGGTCATCTTCGCGTCGTACTTCTCTGTCTCTATGAACTGATGGTCGAAGTCCATGTCGTATGATTCACCTGCCACAAGCTGGCCTGTGCTTGTCAATGCCTTGACGAGCAGGCTGTTTAGTTTGGGGGCAGTATTGAAATCGTAGCTTTTGCCTGTATCGGAGGTGTAGGTCGTATTGGCCGTGGCCAGTTCTGAAATACCTCTCAGGATAGTATCGGAGCTGCAGGTGCGCAGAGTAGGATCAAGTGACAGATGGGGCATCAGATGGCTTGTCACATCTTCAACACAGTCACCGCCACAGAAGTAAACACTCGAAAGAGATCCGAAAATCTCACTGTACTGATATCCGAATGAGGTGCAGCGCAATCCCAGCACATTGTCGATAACAGGACCCATGTAACGAGAAAATAGCCTTCTCACGTGAAAAAAACCACCAAAGAGAGTGATTTTCTCAAATTTTATGTTTACTTTTGCCATGTCATTGATGTTTTTTGCTTGTCTTGAATTGCAGCACTAAAGTAAGTGAAAAATCTGACATGGCAAAATCCTGGGCTGCTCGGCTCTGCGCTTCGCTAGTCGAAAAACTTTTTGTTTCTCAAGAACTTATAATGAATATTAAACCAAAGTGCTGCGGAATTTGGGATAAACAAAAAATTCACATTCAAATATGACATACAATATATCTTCGCTCTTCATGATTCTTTTCCTGCTGTGTTGCAGGATGTCAGCTCAGCAGTCGTGCTGTAGCAACATCGTAAAAGTGCCGTTCAGCGTCTCTGATACCGGAAAGCCGACACCCATCAAGTGGGGCATGGACACAGCTTGGGATGACGAGGGCAACGTGTTGCGTGGCATCAATTTCATCGGTTCTGACCGCCTCACTTACGGCCGTGTCTCCTTTCAGGTGATGGACCCTGTTAATGCCGATGGCACATTGTCTGCCCGGCAGCAGAAGTTTTTGCGGTCGCGATTGCAGCATATCGCACTGAGCAAGCCCGCGGGCATTCTACTCAACAGCGACCCAGTGGACATTAACGTGGACATCTTCACCCACCACCCCGAACAGTGGTACAAGGTCATTAAGGCAACTGTAAAATATGTACAAGACTACGGGCTGAACGTGGTCTCTATCGCTCCCTTCAACGAGCCGGACGTGACTGCCAGCAATCAAGGAACGAAGGACGATTTCAAGGCTGTGGCCAAACTGCTGAAGGAAGATCCCGAACTTGCCGGCATTCGCATCTGCGCCGGCAACACCTGCAACAACGATGGCGCCATGGAATGGTATCAGCACATGAAACCATACGTCGATGAAGGGAACACGCACCAGCTGGCCGGCGATTTCGACCACTATGCCGATTTCTATACTACAGTGAAAGCCGACGGCAAGGTGGCTACGAACGACGAGCTGCACAACGTGATGGAAGGCATCGTGGGCGCACAATACGGTTTGGAGAATGGCATCTGGTGGGGAACGGTAGGACCTACACGAGGCGACTTCTGTCTGGCCACCAGCACTGGCGGGATGCGCTTGGGCTATGCCGAGAATCGTGCTGCATGGACTGGGGCTGCTGTCTATAGGATGCCCGACGGTCGCATCAAGGCATTTGCAGGAACCAGTGAGCGACAGGCCTCACCATGCACTTATGAACTGGTAAGTACAGACAAAGCTGTGTATTTCGACGGCTATGGCCCCGCCTACACCTATCCTGTCTTCCTGCCCGGCGGTTACCGTTACGGCGACAAGTACCAGCAAAGTGCCGAGCGCAGCATACAGATATGCCAAGGCGAGGACGTGCCTCTCTGTCCGCTGACATGCAGCAACTACATCATAGTCAACAAGAAAAGCCAGAAGGTGCTGACAATCCTGTCCGGCTCCACAGTCAATTCGGCAGCCGTTGGCCAGTACGAAGACAAGGACTACCCCTACCAGCAATGGACACTGGAGGCTCTGAAGGACAACGGAGGCGACCTCACGGGGTTCTATATCCACAGCCTGCGCAATGAGAACATGAACCTGGAAACTGCGGGCTTTCAAGTGAAACCCGGAGCCACGGTGAGCGTCTATCCCGTGACAAAGGCAGAGAACCAGCGCTGGACCTTTGAGTATGCCAGCGACGGATACTACAAGATTCGCAACTACCAGTCGGGACTCTATCTTGAGGTGGCTGGTGGAAGTTCGGCCAACAACGCCACCGTGCGCCTGTGCGCCGAGGCTACCGACGACCACCAACTGTGGAAACTCCTACCCATCGATGCGCCCTGCGAACAAGAAGCTCCCACCGTTCCGTCGGGACTGAAAGCTAAGTCGGGTATAAGCACTATCGAACTCAGCTGGGAAGCCAACACCCAGGACAAGGACTTCAACGGGTATATGGTGCTCCGTGGTGAAAAGAACGCGGCTGGAACAATTGAATACGACGTCATAGGACGCCAAGTCATGGATACCTGTTTCATCGACAACGACTGTCGCCAGAACACCATCTACTACTATGCCCTGCAAAGTGTGGACTATTCCCAGAACCGCTCCGACAAATCGGAACCCGTGGAGGCGGCCCTGAGTGGACAGCGTGGACTGGTGGCGAAGTATGATGGCAGCTCGGCGAACGATATTCGCATCCCACCCTCTGCTGTATGTCTGGCACAAGTATCCATCGCTGCATGGATATATAATCCAGGCTACTTGGCCGAGAACTGCCGCCTCTTTGACTTCGCTGCTAACGACACAAGCCAAGCCGTCCTCTCCCTGAACCAAGGGGGAAACCTCGTGCTGACGCTACAAGACGGCGAGCGTATGCAGACCATCAGTGGCGGAAAGCTGCCCGGAGGCTGGCATCATGTAGCCGTGACCATCGGCGAGAGCATGACAAAGGTCTATCTCGATGGTGAGCCGAGTGGAACTGGCGCGGCGTCCTCTGTGAGACTCGCAGACATCCGGCCCGTGTGCAACTACATCGGTCGTGGACAAGACGCGAGCGTGCCGTCTATGGATGGACGAATTGACGACCTGCGCATCTACAACTATGCGCTGAGTCCCGCAGAACTCCAGTCCGTGATGGACGAGACATCTTCACACGGCGATGAGAATGCATGGTCCAAGCCTGTACTGCCATCCAAGTCCTTAGCGGAAATCAGCGCCACAGAAGTCCTCTACCTCTACAACGTGGATGCCGACGCCTTCGTCACTTATGGAATGAGCTGGAACACCCAATCGGTGGCACAGCGTCTGGCAAAAGGCGACCGCTGCTTGGACAACCGATTCCGAGTCAAAGTTACGAAATTGGCTGGAGGCAAAGTCAGACTCTCGATGGCGGACAAGTCCAACGTGTACATCGGATGTCTCCCGGATGCCTGTAACGTGTGGAGCGACCGTTCGGCTGAGGAAGCCACTTTCACGTGCCAAGAGGCATCCACAGCCGCTGGTAGCACGTATGCCTTGATATCAGATGCACAAAAGGACTACCTCGACGTGTCCTATGCCTATGGTGGTCCCCTGACCACACGCCACGGACGCGGTTTCACGCACTGGGCTTTTATTGCGCCGAAAGAGATTTCCTCCCAGTCATACGCAAAATACAAGGAAAGGCAGAAGCTTTTTGCCCTCCACCAAGCCATTGCCGACTCAAGAAAAGAAGATGTTTATGCCGCAGACATCCAGGCTGCGGCCCAAGTTTACCTGAATGCCGATGCAACGGTGGCAGAACTGCGTGCGACCACTCGCAAACTGATTGTGGCCGTAGCGGAAGGTCTCACTAGCAGCATAGACGTTTCAGACCTGTTCGACAACGCTGACATGCTTGGAAATGCGACAACGACCGACTGGACAACCGCTTCAGCTACCATTAAGGACGGCAACATCGAGATTTTCCACAAGCCGTTCACCCTCACACAAACGCAAACTGACCTACCGCTGGGCATCTACGACATTGTTTTACACGCATTCTATCGTAACGACAATACAGACAAGGCGCCTGTTGTGGCTGCCAAGGCCACGAACACCGTGACGGGAATGGTGGTTGAGAGGCAGACGGTGGCAGACAACGAAGTGATGATGACAGCCGCCGAGACGACTGCCGGTGCGGCACAGACGTTAACCAGCGACTTGGCACAGACAGAACTGAAAGACGTGATCGTGGATAATCACCAAATGACTCTGTCCGCAACAATCTCCAGCAGCACACAATGGGTCAATTTCCAAGGCTTCGAAATCAAATACCGCCAGCCGTTTGTCACTGTGGAGATACCACAGTCGGGCTACACCACCTTCTACTATAGCGACCAGAGCTTCCTGCTGCCCGAAGGCATGGAGGCCTACACATTCCGCGAGACGAGCGAAGGCTTTGACGTCAGCCAACACTACACGGCAGCTGGTACCGTACTGCCCGCAGGACAAGCCGTTGTACTTGGTGCTCAACCAGGGAGATATACCATGTTACCTACTACGAAGAAGAAAAGCCTGGACTCCAGAAACCAGCTCCGAGGCTCCGACGAGGACCAACTGACCCGCGGTGGCACATTCTACTACACTTTATGTGAGAACGAAAACCATCAGATGGAATGGAACTGGACTGCAACAGATGGAGCTGTCTTCAAGAATCCGGCACACAAGGCCTACCTCATCTCAACACGCTCCACTAAGCAGTCATCTATCCTTGCAGAGCTGCCATCTGCCGTGCAGGCTATACAGGCAGTGCAGACAGACAGCTGCTCCAACTCCAAGGCAATCTACAATTTGGCTGGCCAGCAAGTAAAATCCCAATCCTCGACAACTTTATATGGGCTTCCGCACGGCATTTACATCGTGGATGGCAAGAAAGTAGTACGCTGACCCCTCTCTGTTGAGACAAGGAAGAGAAAGGACAAGTATGTCCGTGAACTTAAATCCATCACAAAGCGTAATAATGGCAAAGGCTTCTTATGGCTGAAGCAACGTTTTACGGATTATGTCCATGGTTGGATAGGATATTACTACATGGAAGATATGAAGTCGTTCCTTCAAGAGACGAAGCAATGGTATCATAGACGCCTGCGTAGCTATATCTGGAAATTTGGAAACGAGTTCGCACCCGATTCAAGAACCTAATGAGATTGATTTCTCACAGTTTGAAGGTAAGGTGTTACTGATTGTCAACACAGCCAGTAAGTGCAGTTTTACATCCCTGTTTACAGGATTGAGGAACTGATTCCCGAAGCCTCTAGCGGTCACACTACAACCTTAGCACCATTGGCTTTGCAACCGGCTTCGTACTGAAGATGTTGCTCGATGAAGTGATGGGTTAGATTATTGTAAAATTATGGTAAAAAATGAGTAAAACAATCTTTTTATTATGTAGTCTGTTTTTCATGATACCGATACGTAGTAACGGCATGACAGGCTTTCCTAAAGTTTCAGAAAAAGTCCATACCAATTGGTTCCCGTTGGATAAGGCTACTATTTGCATTGATGCGAGTGATTATAAAGTGGTGAATATTGCCACACAGATGCTGGCAGACGATTTGGAACGAATTATGACAATCCGTCCTGCTATAGCATTGGCAACATCCCTAAAGAAACTCCCTCATGGGGCAACAATTATTGCTGGCACCCTAGGGCACAGCCGAATGATCGACGAGTTGGTCAGACAGAAAGCTATCGATGTGTCATTAATAAAAGGCAAATGTTCCTATAAGGGGTATTGACGAGGGTTGGTCTGATAAAGTCTATGTATTAGCAGATTCTTGTTTGCAAAAACTTTATGAGTACTCCAAGGAAAAAGGCTTTATTCCTGTTGATTACCCGTATGAGGATTTTCTTACTAAGAGGTGGAACTTATAGAGCCTTTTTCAAAGTCAATAGGTTAAAGTATTATTAGGTAGTAGGGAAATGAGGCAAAGCCTTCAAGGAAGTGAAATCTCCAATGACCAGGTGGCTTGTTCACTTGGGATTATTTTCGGCTCATAACGAGAGGATAGCAACCTACCGAGAAAAAATCACGGCTGGAAATGTGACGGAGAGTGGGAATATAGGGGGCTACACGAATTGTATTTATCATTCATTTTTTCTCACTTGCGAAATAATAACATGTCAACCAGTGACGACTCTTCAAAATGCTTGTAAAACAATCTGAATACACAATTTTTTATCATTAATTGATTATGGCAACAATCAATGTATATGAGCAATACTTCAAAGCTGAATGCACTTTCAATGATGTTGAACGTCATGCAGCATGTGTGCTTCTGATTTCCACATCAGAAAATGGCTGTGTCAAATATGAGGTGGCTGTGAACTTCTTTCCCCATCGTTCAGAAGATGACTATGCCATTTCGTATGATGCCTATTTCAGCAAGGTTCTCTACGAGGCTCCAGGCAGAAGGTCAAAGAAAAGAGAGAAGGAATTGCTTGATGAACTTAGCTTACAAGCAGAACTATTGGCGAAAGAAGCAAATGGCGTAATATTTTGGGAGCAGCCTCTTACAGAAGCTCGCATGGGTTGAATGGCATTTTGGAATTCCGTACTCTCTACAATGAAGTGCAATACCTCCTTTTTGTGTATGGGGACGGCACGGAAAAATGAGGCCTAAAAGTATTCAATTTTTGGGAACAAACAAAACCGGCTGGCTTTAGGCATGACGCTTAAAATCAGTCGGCTTTTATTATTTTGTTTTTGTCAATCTTGACAAGATGCCTTACGACTTATCTTCAAAAGGTTCAACTGAAACAATTGATATTATCCTTGCAGAAATACGGACACTTATTTCATCCAATAGAAAGTCCATGCAACCTTTCCAATAATCAATATGTTGAGATTTGTTTTCTTTAATAGTCAAACAAGTTGTATAATTACATGTCTGGTTATCAATGTGAAACTCTCTAATATCTTCAAGATGAAATACCACAATGATATCCTGAGTTTCATCATTCTCATGGCTCCATGTCTTTAATGCTATATCGGCTTGCCCATAGTAATCACCTGGGCTGTAGTTAATATACAAGATTTCTGAGTCATGAAAATCTTCATCAACACTTGCCGGAAGTTTTTCATTCCCTATAATTCTGTTTCGAACTTTATTGTCTATCATATCAATTCTGTTATTGGGTTTGATAAGATGAATTGACTAATCAATGTTTTAAGTTTTGGGAGTTCCTAACTCGCCATTTTACATTGATATAATTCGCAAATATGAGCAAGCTCTTCAGATTCATTAACCAACGCATCCATGACTTCTTCATCATCGATGGAGAATACTTTGGCGATGGCTGCAACCAGTTCGAGAATCGCCTGCCAGATTCTCCCGCTATGTGCTGGACTTGCTGCGCATGGGTAACACCATAAAGGATGTTGCGCTGCACCTGCACGTGGACTGGAACATGGTGAAGGACATACACAAGAGGTACCTGAAGTCCAGGTATTCACATCCTGACATCAGGCATGTGCGACGCATAGGCATAGACGAGTTCGCCACCAGTAAGGGACATGTCTATAAGACCATCGTGGTTGACCTTGACACGGGGCGCATCATCCATGTGGGTGAGGGAAAGGGCAAGGAGGACGGGCATATTGGCATGGTATGATGCACCTGTAACAAACGCAATGCTGGAAGGCATCAACAATAAGATAAAGGTAATGAAGAGAAGAGCATATGGCTATAGAGATGATGAATATTTCAACCTGCTATTGCTTGGACTACATGACAAGACCAACGCAATTCGGGGATGAACCAAAAATGTGCTTATCTCTGACAGAAATTGTGTAACTTTGTGCACTGGCATTGGGATATTGAGTCTTTTTGTTTTGCACCATAAAGGTACTCATTTCTTGCGACATATGCAAGATTCCAATGCCTTTTTTACACCTATATATTCACGTTTTTATTAACTTCCGAAACTTCAATCACACTAAATTACAGAAGGTCGCCTAAAGGTCACTTTCGCCCCTCTATGTTCACCTCATGTTCACCAGCAAAGGAAAAAGCACCTACAAAGTCTTTGTAAGTGCTTGATTTTCAGCGTGGACCAGCCAGGGCTTGAACCTGGGACCTCCAGATTATGAGTCTGTTGCTC
>JAEEGJ010002567.1_pt1 | contig 89291 bp, 61 predicted proteins | sample 8958761 | NCBI WGS metagenome assembly JAEEGJ01 (sample SAMN16246546, study PRJNA631951) | gut metagenome | biome: gut microbiome; feature: rumen; material: RS-attached | host: Bos | place: Iran: Karaj | collected 2018-10
TAAAGACCTTGTCGGGCTTGGCGATGGCGTCGAGGGTCACGGGGCAGCCGTTGTTCTGCATGTATTGGTAGAACAGCATGGCGTGGTCGCGCTCTTCCTGTGCCTGAATCATGTACCAGTTGGCGAAGCCGTTAAGGCCACGGCCCTGGAAATAGTTGTTCATGTCCAGATAGAGATAAGCGGAGTAGAGCTCCTTGTTGATTTGCTCGTTGAGCAAGTCGGCTACTTTTTTATTAATCATAGGTTGTTATATATTGATTGGTTATTAATTCTCTTCCATTTTCACGAAGTCCGCTTTACCGTGCTTGCACCACGGACACACAAAGTCGTCAGGCACCTCGTCGCCTTCGTACACGTATCCACACGTCTGGCACACCCAGCGTGTAGTGCCCGTGCTGCCCGACGGTGCTGGGGCGGCGGGCTGGGGTTTGATGTGCTTGTGGTAGTAGGCGTAAGTCAGCGATGGGTCGTTGCTCAGCTGCACAGCCTCGGTCACGGTGGCTATCATCAGGGTGTGTGTGCCAAGGTCTACGGCGTGGTTCAGCAGCCCGCTTAGGTAGGCGTTGGTGTAGCGGGGTATATACAGGATGCCGTTGGCACTGCGCATCTCCACTTCGCACTGCTCAAATTTGTTCACGTCGCGTCCGCTTTGGAAGCCGAAATGTTTGAACACTTCAAAAGGGGTATGCTCGGTCAGCAGCGACACATTGAACCGTCCTGTGCGCATAATCATGTCGTGTGTGTAGTTCTGTTTGTTCACAGTAATCATGATTTGCAGCGGCGTGTCCGTCACCTGTTGGCATACGTTGATGATACAGCCGTTGTCTTTGTCGCCTTCGCGGGCGGTGAGCACGTAGAGGCCGTAGCCTATGTTGTGCAATGCAGAGGTATTAAGCGTATTCATGGCGATTGGTGTTATTGCAGTTCGATATTAAAATTGGCAATCATCAAGTCGGCAAGGGTGTTCAGGTCGGCCAGTTGCTCCTCCTTCATCGCCGATTTAAGGCTGATGTTCTCACCCAGCACGATGATTTCCTTCATCTGTTCCAGTATGGTGCGCATCTGCTTACCACTCTGAGCTGCCCAGGTGCCGTTTTCAATGATGGCTACCATGCGGCGTTGCCAATTGTGTGCTTTCAGGTCTAGCAACAGGTTTTCTATTGGGGTGTATATACCGGCGTTGTAGGTCGATGCTGCCAGCACCACATGGCTGTAACGGAAGCACTCGCTCACCAGCTGGCTCACATGTGTGTGGCTGGCGTCGTACATGGCTATGCCCTTAATGCCTCTTTCGGCCAGCAGACTTGCCATCTTCTCTGCTGCTGCTGCAGTGTGACCGTAGATGCTGCCGTAGATAATGACTACACCATGCTCTTCGGGTTCATATTTACTCCATGTATCGTACTTGCCGATGAAATAACCTAGGTTCTCCCGCCAGATAGGACCATGCAACGGGCATATCATCTGAATGTCGAGAGTGGCGGCCTTTTTAAGTACCGACTGCACCTGCACACCATACTTGCCCACGATGTTGATATAGTAACGTCGAGCTTCGTCAAGGCAGTCGCGGTCGAAATTCATCTCGTCGGCATAGATATTGCCGTTCAAAGCGCCGAATGTGCCAAAGGCATCGGCAGAGAAGAGCACCTTGTCTGTTGTGTCGTATGTCATCATAGCCTCGGGCCAGTGCACCATCGGTGCCATCACAAAGGCAAGCGTGTGTCGTCCGGTGCAGAGTGTATCGCCTTCGGCTACAATATGCAGGCGGTCGTCGATATTGACGTTGAAGAACTGCCGAATCATATTGGCAGCCTTGGCATTGGTCACAATCTTCACTTCAGGGTGACGAAGGAGAAGCCCCTCAATCAAAGCACAATGGTCAGGCTCCATATGGTTGACTACCAAGTAGTCGAGCTGCCTGCCAGCCAGCACATGAGCCACGTTTTCAAAGAATTGTTCTGCCACGGCGACATCAGCTGTGTCAAGTAGCGCCGTCTTCTCATCAAGAAGTAGATAGCTATTGTAGGATACTCCCTTGGGAATGGGGTAGACATTCTCAAACAAGGCAAGTTTCCGGTCGCTAGCACCCACATAATGTAGGTCGTTGGTTATTGGGCGTGTGTTGTGCATAGGGAGTTGTTATCTTTGGTTAATCAATGGAGTATTAATTTATATATCAATATATTGTAATAGCACTTGGCATCTCCTCGGAGAGAACCAAATTATTGCAAATTTACGAGTTTTTTTTGAATTAGATAAAGAATTTCATTCCTGCCTCTATTTTTTAAGAATTATCTCATTTTTTTTGTGTACTTTTGCAACGAGTTTTGTATGCGAGGTTTTGTATGCTTGAGTTGTTGTAATTACTAACTAACGTCTTTGCTATATGTCATTCAGAAAGACCATCTCATGGATTTTGTTCCCACTGACAATGTGGTATGCCATCTGCGTATGGATTCGCAACCGAATGTTTGATGCTGGAATAAAACGGCAGACCTCTCCAAAAGTCACCACTATAGGTGTGGGGAACCTCTGTGCTGGTGGGGCTGGGAAGACACCCCATGTCGAATACCTGCTGCGCCTCTTGCATGACCATTATTCCACCGCCCTATTGAGCCGAGGTTACCACCGCAAATCGCGAGGCTTTATCCTTGACGATGGCAGCCACAATGCCAACCGTCTAGGCGACGAGCCTGCCATGGTAGCGGAGAAGTTCCCCAAGGTGCAGGTGGCCGTCTGTGAGAAGAGGGTAGTAGGAATAGAAAAGCTCATGCAACAACCCCAACCGCCTCAAGTAGTAGTGCTCGACGATTCCTTCCAACACCGCTATATCAAACCGACGATCAACATCTTACTAACTGAATACGACCATCCTTATTACAAAGACCATATAATGCCCTACGGTTCATTGCGCGAAGGACGCAGCGGACGTTACCGTGCCAATATCGTAATTGTCACCAAATCTCCTGAGAAACTCAACCCCGTTGACAAGCATAATATCGTCAGCCGCTTAAAGCTAAAGCCTTTCCAAAAAGTCTTCTTTAGCTATATCCACTATTTAGACCCCCTACCCTTGATGGGAAATACGGCACTGCCACTTAAGACCATAGAGTCGGTGCTGCTAGTGACAGGCATAGCCAATCCTGAGCCTATTCGCCAATATGTAAGTTCTTTCTGCGAGGTTAGCCTGTTGCGCTTTGCCGACCATCACCGCTTCACTGTATCAGACATTAAGCGCATCCGTCGTACGTTTGTTCAGATGAGCAGTCCCCGCAAACTCATACTCACCACCGAGAAAGATGCTGCCCGCCTTCGCGAACTAGCTGATAAAGAAGCCATGGCTGGGCTGCCCATCTACTACCTACCCATCGAAGTGCGCATACATCAAAACAAAGATATGAACTTCGACCAAACCGTCGAGACCATTGTTCACGACAACCACCTATTCCAAGAGCGCATGCGCAATGCCAAGTTTGACTTCTGATTATCTCACCACACAAACAACTATAATCACATTACATACTTCCCAATCAACATCATGAATATAGAAATCTGCACCAACTCACGCCAGTCTGCCACACATGCGGCTGCGGGCGGAGCAGAAAGAATAGAGCTGTGCCGCCAGCTTGAGGTGGGGGGCACCACCCCTACTGAAGAAGACATACGCTATTGTGTCCAACAACTGGGACTTCGAACCCATGTGCTTGTCCGTCCACGGGCAGGGAATTTTGTTTATACCGAATCCGAGTTTGAGCAAATATGCCGAGAGGTAGAGATGTGCCGTCAATGCCAAGCTCACGCTGTGGTTGTGGGCTTTCTCACCCCAGATGGGTACATTGACGAGGAACTTACCCGTCAGATAGTCCGCTTGGCCTCTCCTATGGAGGTAACATTTCATCGTGCTTTCGATGAGATTCTGCAACCTCCACTCGAAGCCTTGGAGGCTATTATTCGCTGTGGATGCCATCGGTTGCTAACTTCTGGCTGCCGACCCAACGCCCTCGAAGGCGCTGACACCATAAGGCAACTAGTCGAACGGTCGGCAGGCAGAATCACCATCCTTGCCGGCGCTGGCATCACCCCAGACAACGCCCTCCAAATCATACACCAAACGGGAGTATCTGAAATACACAGCAGTTGCAAACATACCCTCCCTGACGGCACCATAGAAACCGACACTCAAATAGTAAGACAACTTATTAAATCCATATCTCAATGAAAACATCCCGCAAAACCTTTCTACCTTTTCTATCCCTTCTCCTTATCTTCACCGCCTGCCATCGCAACCCCCACTTCATCACTGACCGAGCCTACCGCCAGCAAGTTGAGCAGGACTACGAAGCCCGCCTCTCTGAATTCCCGATTCTGAACTCTCAATTAAACCTAGACACCCTCTGCCGTGCCGAGCGTGAGGCGATGCAGTTTCTCTATGCCTACATGCCTTATAGCGACCTCGCCGACTATACTCCCGACTTCTTCCTCGACCAGGTGCGCTATGCCTTCACTGCCCGCGAACAGATGCCCTGGGGCAAAACCATACCCGAGGATGTATTCCGCCACTTCGTGCTTGTCTACCGTGTCAATAACGAGAACCTCGACACAGCCCGCATGGCGTTCTACCGTGCACTGAAAGACCGTGTGCAAGGCATGACGATGGAGGAGGCAGCCTTGGAAGTGAACCACTGGTGTCACGAGCATGTCGCCTACCGTGCCGCCGACAGCCGCACCTCAGCACCCCTCGCCACTATGCGCACATCGCTAGGCCGCTGCGGTGAGGCGAGCACCTTTGCCGTCACCGCCCTCCGCTCCGTGGGCATCCCTGCCCGCCAGTGCTACACCCCCCGCTGGGCGCACTGCGACGACAACCATGCCTGGGTCGAAGTCTGGGTGGCCAACCCCGACGGCAAAGGCGGCGAATGGAAGTTCCTCGGTGCCTGCGAACCCGACCCCGAATTGAACATGGGCTGGTTCGCCGTGCCGTCCACCCGCTGCCTCATGGTGCATAGCAAGGCCTTTGGCCGTTATCATGGAGATGAAGAGGTGGTCAAGCAGACCGCCCTTTACAGCGAGCTCAACCTTCTCAGCCACTATGCCCCCACACGCCGTGTCACCGCTACCGTCTGCGGCCCCGACGGCAAGCCTCTCCCCGGTGCCACCATCAAGTTCAAGATGTACAACTACGCCGAGTACTACACCCTGGCCACCTACCAGGCCGATGCCAAAGGGCAGGCCTCCCTTACCACTGGCTTAGGAGACATCCTTGTCTGGGCCACCGACGGCACCCGCTACGCCTTCAGCAAACTCGATGTGAGACAAGACAGTACCCTCACATTGACGCTGTCCGACAATCTCAATTCTCAATTCTCAATTCTCAATTTAGACATCGTTCCTCCGGCTCCCGGCACCGCCAAGGTCACCCCCTCCGATGAGGCCGTGGCCCGCAACGCCCGTCGTCTCGCCTATGAGGACTCGCTCCGCAACGCCTACACCGCCACCTTCCCCACCAAGGACAACTACAAGACCTACCTCCCCAAAGACTGGCTCTGGAACCAAAAGTTATTCTCCGATGCCCAAGTGTGGGAAATCATCCAAAAGTCCGAGGGCAACTACGCCGAAATATACAAATACTTTGAGCACTGGCCAGCCCAATACCGTTCAGGCGAGCATATCTACGATTACCTCAAGTCCTATTCCGACAAAGACCTGCGCGACATCACCGCTGATGTGCTCCAAGCCCAAGAAACAGGATTCGACTGGCTGGACCACATCAAAGGCACCTGCACCAACTGCCTCTACACCTACGACGTGTATAAGAAGGGCATCCTTCCTGCCCGCATCAGCAACGAGTTGGTGCGCGACTGGCGGAAGCCGTTGTTGAAGGCAATGGCAGATGTAGTCCACGGGGTTGACACCACCTATCCTATCTGGAATAGGCTGCAGCCCGAAGAGTATAAGCACGACTATGAGGCTTTGAAGCAGTGGACAATAAAGAACATCGCGGTCGACGACACAGGCAACTACTACAACTGCCCCATCTCTCCCATGGGCGTGTTCCGCCTGCGCCATGCCGACGCGCACAGTCGCGACATCTTCTTTGTGGCAGTCTGCCGCGCCTTCGGCATCCCCGCCTACCTCGACAACGCCACCAATACCATCTACGTCTGGGACGGCACCGTCTGGCAGCCCCAATCCTTCTCTATCAAATCTATCAAATCTATTCCCTCTACTCCCGCCACACTCACACTCACCTACCACGGCAAAGAGCCCGCCACCCCCATCTACTACCCCCATTTCACCCTCCAAAAACTTGAGAATGGCGATTTCCGCACTTTCGACTTCGAAGACGACCCCCGCATGGCCTCATTCCCCGCCACTATCTCGATAGAGCCCGGCACCTACTGCCTCTCCACTGGCAACCGCTACCCCGACGGAACCGTTCGCAGCCGTATGGAATTCTTCTCCGTCAAAGCTGGTGAGAAAGTCACCAAAGAGATTATCCTCCTTCCTCTCATTCCCCGCGAAGAGGATTTGTCCTCCTTGCCCAAACTGCCCGATGGCTTTGAAATCATGGATGGTGTAACCCTTGCCGATTATGCTGGCTCTACAGGTTGCATCCTCGCTTTCCTTGGCCCTCATCGCGAGCCTGCCAAACACCTCGTCAAAGAAATGCTTGAGCATAGTGCCGCTTTCCGCAAATGGGGTGGCATGACCTTTGTCGTCACCACCGACCCTGCCAACCGCGAGCTCAGCCGTCTCCCCAACACCGATGTCACGGGCATTGCCGCTGGTATGCAGGACCCTGCAGAGAAAGTCCTGGCTCAAACGCTCAAACTCGATAAGTACGAGTATCCCCTTGTTGCCCTTGTCGATCAGCGGGGACGTATCCTTTTCCACAGCAACGGCTACAGCATCGGCCTCGCCGAGCAACTTCTAAAATACAGCAAACAATAACCAAATCTATCAAATCTATCATTTCTATCGAATCTATCAATTCTAAATAAAAAAAAATCATGAAAAAAGGAATCATTCTTTTGACTCTTGGCATCCTGCTCCTCAACGGGTCGCTCTTTGCCCAAACTCATATGCAGGTGCCCCATGGCAGTTTCGAACAATGGACCCCGCAACAGGGATACAGTGTCTCCTTCATGGGACTCAGTCTGCCAATCTTCGACACATTCTCCACCCCAACGGGTTGGAATTATCTCGCCTATCCTGTCAACGAGACCTTCTCGTTTGTCGGCTTGTCCATTAATATCAATACCCAAGTCCCCTTAGTGGTTGCCAGTCCCGTGACAGGTGTCGTCCCAGACAGCCTCAAGGCCGTCAAACTGCAATCCTTTATGCTCGAGGATATAATCAACTCTGCTGTCTATCCCTTGGTCGAGGCCAATCTCGACACCATGCTCACCCAGACAGTTCTTCCCACAGTCCTTGCCACAGGTTCGGTCGACCTCGATGCTTTCATCCCCATCGTCACCAACCTCCTCTCCAACATGGATAGCGTCGAACAGATGCTCGCTTCGCTGGCTTTGATGGATGTCAACCAACTCATCACAGGAGGAATTGCCCTCAACGGCTTTGAACCCACAAGGCTTACGGGCAGCTACAAGTACCATTCTGCAACCAGTGGCGACAATGGGGCAGTCCTTATGCTTGGCACCCACTACAATACTGTCACCCACCAACGCGACGTAGTGGGTGGTGGTGCCAATATCGCCCTTACCGACATCGCCAATTTCACACCTTTCTCTGTCGACTATGTCTCGCTCCACTCCATCCAGTCCACTTTCCCCGAGCAGGCACCCGATTCGCTTATCGTCATCCTGCTCTCTTCTGCCGGCGCCAGTATGCAACAGGGTTCATATCTCTGTCTTGACAAGCTCGAACTCTGGCACGACACCGTCCCCGTTGTCGAACCCGATACCTGTGCTTCCGTCGTCGCAATGGTCTCCACCCCCGAAATCCACGAGGCGGTGCTCAATTGGAATGCCACAGGCGTAGTATACGGATATGAACTGGAATACGGCATCGCTGGTTTCACCCAAGGCAGCGGTATGTCCATGACCCTCATCAGCAACACTGTTACCCTCACGGGTCTTGCTGCCAACACCCTCTACGACGTCTACATCCGCTCCTTCTGCTCCGACAGTATCTACAGCGATTGGGCATTGCTGCAGTTCCGTACCAACCCCGACACTTGCGCATCCATCGTATCATGGGTGGCCACTCCCGGCATTCACAAAGCCCAGCTTGCCTGGAGTGCATCAAGTGAAGTCAATGGCTACGAGTTGGAATATGGCCTTGCAGGCTTCACACAAGGCACAGGCACACGAATGTCGCTCGCCAACGACACCGTCACCCTCACAGGCCTCACTGCCGACACCCTCTACGATGTCTACCTCCGCACGCTATGCAACGACAGTGTCTACGGCAATTGGGCTATCCTCCATTTCCATACTAAAATCGACACTTGCGCCCGTGCGAGACATTTAAGTATACAGATAATGGATCAAGGGATGGCTCTACTTACATGGAATTCCAGTTTCTTCCCCGACCATTGGGAAATGGAATACGGTCGGCATGGCTTTGAACTGGGTACTGGCACGCTTGTTGTTATCCCCTATGCAATGGTTGACCTTCTGAGTATGTTGGGCGATGCTTTCGATTACAGCACTTGGTATGACATATATATACGTTCCGTCTGCGAAGATGGGGTTTATGGAGAGTGGGATTCCGTTCATTACCGTACATTCTGCCCCAGAGCCTCTTCCATTGGTATGCGCTCTGACAGCCTCTCTGCCACCTCCGATGGTCTCGTCAGTGGCTATCAGGTCTTTTGGGCCGATACGCTGAATGTGGTAGACTCATGGATAGTAGAGTATCGGGAGAATTATTCGGCCATGACTGTCGACACGGTCTACGATACTGTCTTCAATATGCCGCCCCTTAAGCCTTCTACCAGATATACTGTACGCGTCTCATCCATCTGTGGCGACACCAATCGTAGCAATAAATTTGTGACTGTTGAATTTGTAACGGATCCTTTGCCAGTCGGCATTGACCGGACCGATGCCGTTGCTCTCACTGTCAGTCCCAACCCCGCACACGGCCAGTGTGAAGTAACCGTCCCCGGCAATGACCTTGTCGAACTGAAACTATACAGCCTTGACGGTCGTCTGCTGCAGACGGTGACCGCCATCGGCTCTTCGGCCGTCCTCCGACTCCCCGCACAAGGGGTATTCCTGCTTCAAGCCACTACAGCCTCTGGAACAGTGACCCGCAAGATTGTCAATAAATAAGCTGCACGCAAAAGGCAGTCCCGCTGCCTCTATCTACAGTACATGTTACTAAACCCCGAAAGGGCGATACCTTGACCGATGGCGGTCTCAGTGTCGCCCTTTCGTTTTTTTGTCGGTAGCATGTCAGCCATACAGGCCTTGTCGACAAAACGTTGCGGATGCATCTTCGGGTCGTTCTGGGCAGTCCTTCGTCCCGTTCCTGCGAAACTCTTCCTTCGCTCTTCCTTCGCTCGTTCTCCCATCGTTCTCCCATCGTTCTCCCATTATTGAAGGATAAATGATGGAAGAAGGGACGGCCATGTGGCGGTCAGGAAGCGGGGCGAGAACGGGGGTTGCAGCGGTGAGGTACGGAGTTTGGTGTGGATTATTGGAGGACTTCGATGACACCGATGTGCTGGGTGCGAATGGTGACACCGTGGGCGCGGAAGTAGAAGAAGTAAGTGTCGGAAGGGATGCGGTGTGCGGAGGGATTCCACCAGTCGTCGGGATCGGAGATGTTGGTTTTGTGGTATACGCAGCGACCGGTACGGTCGTAGATGAAAAGTTCGTTGTAGTGGAAGCAGTTGTTCTCCAATAGGCCGCCGATGACGAAGCGGTCGTTCACGCCGTCGCCGTTGGGTGTGACCACGTTGGGGTAGGAAAGGGCGGTGTCGCAATGGTCGCCGTTCCAGAAGATATAGAGGCAATAGTGAATAATGCTGTCGCAGCCGGCCTCGTTGTATGTGCGGACGATGTAGTCTGCCACAGTGTCGTAGAACACCGTGTCCATTGCGAACCAAGGCAGCTGGTCCTCGGTAATGCTGTCGCAGATGGTCGTGTCGCTACTGGGGATGATATTAAGAATAAATGTGACGATGCTGTCCTCACCGTGGCTACCGGAGAAGTGGAATGTGCCTGCTCCCTCATGATAGAACAGGGAGTCTCCGTATTGGATCGGCAGTTCGCTCTTGCAGGTGTAGTAGAGTACCGTGTCGTGAATGGTGTCGTAAATGTGTAGGTGGTAAATTATTAGGCTGTCGCACATCGACAAGGGGTCTGGTCGCTGTATGGTGGTATCAGTTTCGGTATAGAAGAGTATGCCGAAGCGGTTCCAGGGCAATTGGCTTTCAAGGACGGTGTCATTGTACTCGGTCACCGAACGGGGATGAATATGAATATAAATGCTGTCTGTATAAACGATGTTTCTATCCGTGTCAAATGCCTCGATGATATAGGCTCCCTCGGCAGTGCTGTCGGCATGAAGGATAAAGAATGGCGGGCGGGTGATGGTATGCCCGTCAGGGCAATGCAGTGCCACGCTGTCTGCCTGATTGATGCGATATATGAATGTGATGCTGTCGTATTCGCAATATGCCGTGTCCATATCAAAGCGGACGTATTCGGCAGGGGCATAGTCGCTGAGGTAGGTGTAGGCTGTTCCGCGAAGGCTGTCAGTCTCGATAACGGCCAAAAGAAACTTGTCTACGCTGCACGACACAGTCATCACAGAATCCCAGGGCACATAAGAGCTGACATCCTTGTTGCACCACGAGAACTCAGGCTTTTGCGGCACAGGGCGGAAACAATCAGCGGTGAGAATGGAAGGATTGCCATTGAAGAGTACGTCACCCACGGCACGTGTAGGAATGACCATATGAATGGCCAAACTGGTGCTGTCGGCATGGAGGTATGAAATCTGGTGCGACCCCGAACCGACCAGATGGGGAACCACGGTGGCGGCCATCAAATCGTTGGGAGCCAGTTGGTGAGTCATTCCCAAAGGACGTTCACTTCGAAAGTAATGTACCGAATCGAAGAAATTGGCCCATCCTACATTCCAGTCCATGCCACCTGAGTTGCCACCTCCTCCAGGCCAGATACGATAAACACCAGTATCAATGTAGTCGGTTGCGCGGAACAAATCGGAAGAGGTAAAGCCATTGATTCTCACATATTCCATGCCCCAATGCGTGAGGGGTATTAGTTGCTCGCCTGCCGGGTTGGAATGGCTGGCACTGGTTCGCGACCGCATAGCGTTGTCTGAGAAACTGATGGCGATCGGCTGCGAAGCGTGTATTTTGGCTTTCATAAAACCATAGGCTTCAGGGGGACTTTGGATGGCGTAGGACTGCCCGCTATTGAGAGTCACAGCCACGGTGTCGCCCAAGCCGATGCTGTCCAACATGGCGATGTTGCCTCTGTTGACCCAGCGGGGGGCAACAATGAGAACGTGGGTGCTGTCCTCGGTGGCTATCATCGTGATGCTCTGCCCTTCGGCAGAAAGGCGGTATGGTAACGGTGTCAGCACTTGAAAGTCGGTGCCGAGGGCGTTGCGCCCCTTCAGCGTGAAGGTCTCACGCTGTGCTGTTGTGATTTGGTAGTAGCAAGTGATGGGGACGGTAGAAGTGATGCGGTAACCGCGATTGAGGACGGTATTATATGGGTCAGTGACACTGTTGAAATACTCGGTGCTGCTGACAGTATATATGGTGTGGTCGTGCGCCACCATCGTGAAAGATGTCACAGGCATATAAGGGTTGCCTGGCTGTGAGATGGTGATGTCGGCAGGTTGGTCGTAAGTGTGGAACACAAAACGCCCTGGGTCAGGTGTCGGTGGCAGGGCAAACCAAAAAACCGTATCGGTCTGCGCGTTGCATACCGACGATAAGAATAATGCTATGACCAATAATAACCGCCTCATGTAAAAGATAAGGACTAAGAAGTTGGACGGTTGTCGTCGAAACCTCTTAGTCCTTTTCTCTTAGTTCTTACTTACATTAGTATCCGAAGATGTCTTCGAGCTTCAGCTTCTTCACCTTGCCGAACTTGGCGAGGGCGTTGAAGTCCATGTCGGCTTCTTTCCCGAGGCACATATAGACCTTCTTCTGGCCTTTAATGTACTTGTGGTTGAAATTGATGACATCCTGCATGGTGACATTGGGATAGGCTTCAAAGAGCATCTTGGCATGGTTTTTCTTGGGGTTGAAGCCCATGCGCTCGTAGTAGAGGTAGCTGTTGATGATGCCCATCTTGGTGGTGCGTGCGGTGCGGATGGCACTGATTTCGGCCTCCTTGGCCATATTGAAGTTGGCTTCGGCCACAGGCATTTGGTCAAAGAGCTCGTTGAAGGCGTTCATGGCGTCGATGAGTTTGTCGTTTTGGGTGGCGATGATGGCGGCATTGGTGAAGTAGCCGTCCTTGTCGCTGGGAGTGGCATAGTAGCTCTGGGCGCTGTAGGCGAGGGAGCGTTTCTCGCGCATCTCCTGGAAGACGATGGCGTTCATGGAACCACCGAAGTATTCGTTGAAGATGTCCATGACGGCTTCGTTCTTGGTGTTGAATTTTTCACCACGGAAGTGCTCGCGCATGTAGGTCTGGTTGGCGTTGTAGTCGACAAAGTAGACGATATTTTCATTGACAGCCTTGGGAGTGACTTTCTTGTTGGCGGGAGCCTTTTTGCTCATTTGGTAGTAGAGCTTGTTGGCGGTGGCCTTGAAGTTGTCTATGCTCTCGGGACCGTAGTACAGCACGCGGTGCTTGTAGCTCATCAGGCTGTGCATGGCATCGGTGAGCTGCTGGCAGGTGTAGGCCTTTAACTGTGCTTCGCTGAGAATGTCGAGGGTGGGGGAGTCGGCACCATAGGTACCGTAGTTGCCGAGGGCACGGAAGCAGTTCTGCTGGTTGTGCTTGGCGTTCTCGCGGCCTTTGAGGATACGGGCCACAAGCATTTGCAAAGCCTGTTCGTTGGGCTGCACGTCGGTGAGAATCTCGTCCACCAGCTGCATGGCCTTAAACATGTTCTCGCTCAAGCCGCTGAGGCTGATGTTGATGTTCTCCTGTCCGACGCTGACGCTGTAGTTGCAGGCCAGTTTGTAGAACTCCTGCTGTAGTTGCTCGGGAGTGTGCTTGGAGGTGCCAAGGTATTCGAGCACATCGGCAGCAAGGTCGAGGGTCTTGCCCAGTTGTCCGGCACGATAGCCGAAGTCGAAACGATAGATGAGGTTGAAGGTTTTGTTCTCGGTGTTCTGCACATAGAGCACTTCAGCGCCGTTTTTGAGTTTAGACTTGGTGAGGTCTTTGCTGAAGTCGACAAAGACGGGCTCGATGGGCTTTACTTGGCGGGCTTTGATTTCCTTGAGGAAAGCACTCTCGTTGTCGCGGCCAACCTCAATGGGGGTGATAGGAGGTTTAGAGACTTTGAGGATGGGTTCGGGTTCGCCTTTCAGTTTGTTGACGATGACGTAGTTGTTGTCCTTGAAGAGACGGTTGGCGAAGGCCACGAGTTCGCGCTTGGTGATTTTGGAGAGTTCGTTGATTTCGTTGCAGACATCGCCCCAGTTGCGGTGTTCGACATAGGCGTAGGCCATCTGGCTGGCGCGGCTGTTGTTGCTTTCGGCGCGTTTCATGATGGCGAGCTTCATGTTGTTGATGGCGGCTTCGAGCATCCAGTCGTCGAATTTGCCTTGCTTGACGAGGGCGATCTGCTCGTCGAAGAGGGCTTGAACCTGCTCGAGGGTCTGGCCCTGCATGGGCTGGCCACCGAACATGAAGGCACCGTAGTCGTTGAGGGTGTAGGTGCCGGCATAGGCACCCATGCAGCGCTGCTGCTGGTTGATGTTGATGTCGATGAGACCGCACTTGCCGTTGTTGAGGACGCTCTCGAGGAGGTCGGCGAGCATGGCATCGTGGCTGCCGTTGCCACTGTCGAGACGGTAGGCACGGATGGTGTTCTCGGCATCGAGTCCGGTGACGGTCTTGGTGATGACGGAGGTGATGGGTTTCTCACGCTCGAACTGAAGTTCGGGGACGTTGCCGGGTTTCATGTTGCCCCAGTATTTGTCGATGATGCGGATGGCCTGGTCGGGGTCGAAATCACCGGCCATGCTGATGCAGATGTTGTTGGGGACATAGTAGGTGGCGACGAAGTTGCGGATGTTGCGCATGGAGGGATTCTTGAGGTGTTCCTGGCTGCCGAGGGTGGTCTGGTTGCCGTAAGGATGATGGGGGAAGAGGGCAGCAAACATGGCCTCGTTGGCTTTGCGGCCATCCTTGGTAAGGGACATGTTCTTTTCCTCGTAGATGGTCTCCAACTCGGTGTGGAAGAGGCGCAGGACGAGGTTTTGGAAACGGTCGGCCTGAATCTCGCACCAGGTCTCCAACTGGTTGTTGGGGATGTTTTCGACATACATGGTGTAGTCGTTGGAGGTGAAAGCATTGGTGCCGGTGGAGCCGATGGCGGTCATGGCCTTGTCGTACTCGTTGGCCACGGCAATCTTCGAGGCCTCGTAGCTGAGGCTGTCGATCATGTGGTAGATGGCGGCACGGGTGGTGGGGTCGTTGAACATGCGGTAGGCTTCGAAGAGGTCTTCAATCTTCTGGATGAGGACTTTCTCCTTCTCCCAGTCGGTGGTGCCGAGGCGCTGGGTGCCTTTGAACATCATGTGTTCGAGATAGTGTGCCAGACCGGTGGTCTCGTGCGGGTCGTTGCGCGAACCGGCGCGCACGGCGATGTAGGTTTGAATCTTAGGAGCATCTTTATAGACGCTCATGAATACCTTCAGACCATTGTCCAATGTATACTCGCGCACATTCAGTGGGTCGTTTGGATAGGTCTTGTACTGGTAGGTTTTCTGAGCCATGAGGGTGCCGCAGGTGAGCACAGTCAGAGCTACAAAGCAGAAAAAGAAACGTGCTTTTTTCATATAAATATTTATTTATTAATAATATGTGTTTGTTGTTTCCATGTTTTGAGACTTCAAAATTACGAAAAAAAATTAATTAATAAAGAAAAAAAGTGAGGTTGCCTTTTGTGAAACAAGTTTGGAGGGAGTTGTGTATGGGTATATTGGGGGAAACAATGTACTTCTCTGTAAAAAAAAATGAATGATTGAGTTTTATTTTGTATTTTTACAAATTATTCTGTGCCATGGATAATGGTGCAAAGTTTTTGTATTCAGAGAAATAAAATAAGCACACCAGTATGAAGAACACAGGAAACTTGCTTTTGGAGGGCATGGAGAGGCTCGGATTGATAGCCGCCCGCATTAGACAAAATCAGGGGCCAATACCCCGAATTGAGATTGACATTATTTTGGAGGAATTGCGCAATCTCTACATGGAAGCACTCCAATTGGAGTCTGAGAACGTAGGTTCGCAGGCAGCTGATCCAGATCAAAGGGCTGTTGAAGCAAAGCATCAAGCCGAAATGGAGGCTGCCCGCAAGGCAGAGGAAGCCAAACGCAAAGCCGAAGAGGAAGCTGCCCGCAAGGCAGAGGAAGCCAAACGCAAAGCCGAAGAGGAAGCTGCCCGCAAGGCAGAGGAAGCCAAACGCAAAGCCGAAGAAGAGGCTGCCCGCAAGGCAGAGGAAGCCAAACGCAAAGCCGAAGAGGAGGCTGCCCGCAAAGCAGAGGAAGCCAAACGCAAAGCCGAAGAGGAGGCTGCCCGCAAGGCAGAGGAAGCCAAACGCAAAGCAGCTACCGAAGATTTGAAACCTATTTTTGCACCTGAGACTGCCGAGACGGAGGTGACCCCTGTCATCGAACCGGTAATGGAGGAAATAGAGGGTAATCATAATGATGAGTTATTTGCTGAGCCCCAAGATTATCAGGCTAAATCTACTCAAAAGAAAGCCCAAGAATCTTCACTTTTCGATTATTTTAAAAATGATGTAGACAAACCAAAAGTCCGCACGTTGGCAGATACACTAAATAAGCACAATATCAATATTGAGGAACAGTTGGAGACCCGTGTGAATGCCAAGAAGGTCGACGACCTGCGTACGATTATCAATATCAACGACAAGTTCAGTTTTATGAGCGAGCTGTTCCACAACAACATGAAAGCCTATAATGATTTCATTATGAGACTCAATAGCTATAACAACAGAGAGGAAGCTTTGGCCTATGTGGCCGAGGTGGCGGCACAGTACATGTGGCATGAAAATTCGTTGGTGGTTAAAAGTTTCTATAAAATCTTCGACCGCAAATTCTGATTATTTTACAATAGAACCTAAGTCCCTGCAACCCGAACAAAAACAACTATGAATAATCGCAAAGCTATCTTGTTCTCAGCCCCTTCGGGCAGTGGCAAGACTACCATCATCAGAGAGATATTGAAACGTTTCGACTGTTTCGAATTTTCTATTTCTGCTACCAGCCGCCCTGCCCGTCAGGGTGAGCAGAATGGGGTTGACTATTATTTTCTTTCGCCCGAGGAGTTTGAAAAGAGAGTGGGGGAGGGTCAGTTCTTAGAATGGGAAGAGGTATATGCCGGTACCCGTTATGGAACCCTCAAATCGGAAATAGACCGCATTTGGAACAACGGCCATGTCATCATCTTTGATGTAGATGTAAACGGAGGCATGAATATCAAAAAGTATTTCGGAGCTGAAGCGTTGGCTCTTTTTGTCATGCCGCCGAGCATTGAAGTGTTGGAAATGCGTTTACGCAACCGTGGTACCGAGACCGAAGAAGCCATTGTCAAACGGTTGTCCCGCAGTGCTGCCGAACTGAAGATGGCAGATCAATTCGATGTAACAATTATGAATGACGATTTGAACCGTGCAGTGGACGAGACCCAACGAGTCATAAACAATTATCTCAGCAGATAATCAAAGAATAAAAGAATGGATGCACTACTGGCTTTTATCAAACGGTACAACTTTGTCTTTGTCTTCTTGATATTGGAGATTCTGGCTATTATCTTTATTACCCAGAACAGCAACTACCAAGGCTCGAAGATTGTACAGGCAGGCAATGCCATAGCGGGTCGCTGTTATGGCACCATTTCGATGGTGGGAGACTACTTTGGGCTGCGTAAGGAGAACGAACGTCTGGCTGCCGAGAATGCCCAGCTAAGGGCTCAATTGGAATCGTCATATATCAGCTACAACTTACGCGAATTCACCAAAGAGGATACAGTATACAAGCAACGCTATAGCTATACCGAAGCCCGTGTGGTGAAAAACTCGTGGAACCGCCCCAACAACTACATCATGATTAACAAAGGCCGTAAACAAGGCATCAAGCTTGATCAAGCCGTCATTTCACCTCAAGGCATTGTCGGTGTGGTGGTGAATACCACTGACAATTTCGCCACAGTCATGCCGGTGCTGCATTCCAACAGCCGCAACAGTGTAAAAATAAGTCGCATCAACACCAACGGCTCGTTGGTATGGCGAGGTGGAGATTTCCGCTATGCCACCTTGATTGACATTCCCACCACCCATAAATTATTCGCTAACGATACCATTGTCACCAGTGGCATGGCCAACGATTTTCCAGAGGGAGTGATGGTGGGCTTTGTTGAGCAAACCATGAGCGAACGGGGCAGTGGCTTTTATACTATCAAAGTACGTCTGGCCACAGAATTCACCAAGCTGGACCACGTGTATATTATAGACAATCATTTTAAGGCAGAGCAGGATTCGCTGATTGCCCGAACACAGATGGAGGACGAACAGAAATGACAAAACTGGTTTTATCGAATATATTCCGTTTTGTGGTGCTCATTGTGCTGCAAATATTGTTGCTCAATTATGTCAGTTTTGGTGGCTACATGATACCGTTTATTTACATTCTGGCTGTATTGATGCTTCCTACCCGTTTGGGCAATATTCCTTTGTTGCTGATAGCCTTTGCTGCAGGTGCCCTGATCGATATTTTTTGTAACATTCCGGGCTTCCATACTTTTAGCTGCACGATGATGGCCTTTATACGAGTCATCATCGGCAATCGTATGCTCACTCGCGACGACCCCGAAGCTGTCATTGATGTTCCCAGTGTCTACACCGTCCCTTTGCAGCCTTTTGCAATGTATCTTTTAGTCATGTCGGTGGTTTACAGCTTCACTTATTGCATGCTCGAATCGTTCAGTTTTGGCAATTTCTGGATGACCATGCTCTCTATGTTGCTTGATGCCGTAGGTACTTGGCTGTTGCTAATGCTGAGCCAGTTGTTGATTTCACCCCAAAAGAAATGACAACTATGAGACGCTTTCTTCTTATCACACTGTTGCTTGCCGTTAGCTTTACTACTAATGCTCAGTCGGCTATTGGTGAGTGGAAAGACCATAATTCCTTTGTCGCTGTCCGTCATGTGTGCGTGACACAGAATGATATTTATGCCGCCACGCGCATGGCACTTTTCCGTTATCATGTTGACGACAGCTCCCTCCACCCAATGACCAAGGTGAATGGATTGACCGATGTAGGTATCAGCACCATAGCCTACGACTCAGCTTCCCATTGTTTGGCTGTGGCTTATGTCAACTCGGGTGTAGATTTGATTCAAGATGGAGAGACACACCATATCGCCGACATCCACTATGCCAATATCGGGGGAGATAAGAAGATTTACCATATCCGATTCAATGGCAATCGAATCTATTTGGCCACAGGTTTTGGTATTGTGGTTATTGATGCTTTGCGCCATGAGGTTGTGGAAACTTACTATCTTGGCCCCGATGGTGAAAATGGAGTGGTCTACGATGTCGCCTTTGCCAATGGCCTTATTGTAGCTGGAACAGACAACGGCTTTCTTTATGCACCCCAAGGCAGCAACCGTCTTCATATTTACGAGACATGGACTGCCGACACCCTTTCACCACTCAATGGTATGTCTGTCCGCATACTCGAGACGTGTCATGACCAACTGGTCGCTGCTGCCTGTACCAACAATCCCGACAGCATGACAGTCTTCTATCAGACCGATGCTGGCACATGGGGCTCTTGGGGCACTGGTGTTGTCCGTTCGCTTCATGGTCGGGGTAATTGCATAGTCCTTAACCGTTTTAACAGCATTGAGATTTACAATGACCAGTTTGCCCTTGTAGAATATCTCGATTCCCTGCCCCAATATGGTATTTCTGCCGAAGATGTCGACATTGATGCCAATGGTTCCCTCTGGATGGGTCACGTCTGGGCAGGTCTTGTGCAGATTCCCAAGTACCGTACCAATGCCTTCTCATACTGGCCTGTCGGTCCCACCAACGACGATTATGTCTATAGCCTTACCTCCACCTACGATAAACTCTATCTCTGTCCAGGTGGTAAAAAACCTACCTACGAGAGTGCCCTTCTCCCTGGCTCTCTTTCCATCTACCAAAAAGGGGAATGGTTTCAGATTAGTCGGGTCGACGGCATTCCCGACTTTCAGGATGTGTTGTACATGGCTGTAGATCCTAAAGACAGCAAGCACATCAGTGCCTCCTCATGGGGCTATGGAGTGCTCGATATCCATGATAATGTGATTCAGACCCTCTTCAACCAGACCAATAGCCAAGGGGCTCTTGTTGCCTACACCAGTGGCTCTTTCACTCATCTGCGTGTCTCAGGACTTGCCTACGACCGTGATGGCAATTTGTGGATAACCAATTCTTTGGTTGACCGAGGGTTGGCGGTCCGCTATCGCGACGGCTCTTGGCAGAACTTCGATATCAGTCCATTGCTTCAGGGGCTCGCTGTTGACAAGAAAGAAATCGACAAACTCATTTGGGACAGCATTACTGGTTACAAATGGTTTATTGGCAAAGGCAATCGTATCTATGTTCACGACGGTGAAAAGAAACAAGCTATCGTCAACCCCAATAATGGCAGCAAGCTTGAGACCCATACCGTCACCTGTCTTGTCCAGGATCGTTCGGGCGACATATGGTTCGGCACCGACAAAGGTCTCAAGGTCATCTACGATGGCTACCGGGCTTTTTCCAATGGCGGCAACGGTGAAATATCACCTGTTAACTGTAGCAACATTCTTTATAACGAGGATGGCATTAACGAATATCTTATGGCCTACGAAAGCATCTCGTGCCTTGCTGTGGATGGTGCCAACCGCAAATGGGTAGGCACTTCCAATAATGGCCTGTACCTTATCTCGGCTAATGGTCTTGAGCAAATCCATCATTTCACCACTGCCAACAGTCCGTTGGCTTCTGACAAAATCCTTACTCTCTCTGTTCATCCCGAGAGTGGTATTGTCTATATTGGCACCGATATGGGTCTGCAATCCTACCGGTCCACTGCCACGGTAGGTTATGCCGAGCCGTTGGCCGACATCCATGCCTTCCCCAATCCCGTCCGTCCGGGCTACGATGGCCCCATTGCAATCAAAGGCTTTACCCGCGACGCTTTGGTTCATATCACCGACACCCGCGGACACGTGGTTTGTTCCACGAATGCCCATGGTGGACAGGCTGTTTGGAATGGCCGCAACCTCAACGGTGAGCCCGTTTCGAGTGGCACCTATTTCGTTTTCGCTTCCGATACTTATGGCAATATGCGTTCAGTAGTCAAAATACTCATCATACGGTGATACCAACGCTTTCCACCCCTGCCCTTGTGCTGCACACCACAGCCTACTCCGAGACCTCGGTGATAGCCAAGATTTTCACCCGGCAGCTCGGTGTTCGTTCCTATATCCTCAAAGGGGTGCGCAAAGGTGGTAGCCGCACCAAGCAGAATCTGTTGCAGCCGCTTAGCTATCTCGACCTTGTGGTCTATAACAATCCCAAGACCCAGATAAATTATCTCAAAGAGGTGGCTCCCCACAAGGGGATCCCTCAGAGCCTCTCTTCGGCAAGAATAGACGAAATGTCGCGTCACGCCATGCGGTTCTTCATGACAGAGTTGTTATACAAAACGCTGCGTGAGGAAGAACCCATGCCCGACCTGTTTGACTATGTCGTCGATATGGCGCACTCTCAATCAGCCACTGTCAACGGCCAGTCGCCTATTCTTTTCATGCTCTCCGTCTCGCGCCATCTGGGCATTGAACCCTTGGATAACTATTGCTCGCGCGAGCCTCTTTTCGACATGCTCAGTGGTCGTTTCCAATATGTCGGCGACCACACCCTCAGTGCCTCCACTTCTCAATTGTTACACTGCTATCTGCAACATATCCATCAGGGCACACCCGCACCCCTTGCCACCCTTGCCCAGCGCACCGAACTCATCAACCGTCTGCTCGAATATTTCCAGATGCACATCAGCGAGTTCCGCAACTTCAAGTCGCACGAAATCTTACATACTGTATTACAATAATAAATTCAACAACCATGAAGAAGATTCTTTTTGTATTTTTAACCGTAATGATGGCACTTCCGGCCTTCAGCCAGTCGTGCTACTGGGTGTTCCTCACCGACAAGCAGGGCACCACCTTTGACCCCTACACCTATTTCGACGCCAAAGCCATCGAGCGTTATAACCAATGCGGTGCCGATCTCTACGACATCAGCAACTACCCGCTCAACAGTAGCTACGTGTCGCAAATCAACGCCATCGCCACCGAGGAGGTGGGTACCTCCCGCTGGCTCAATGCCGTCGCCGTCATGGCCACTCCCGAACAGATGAGCCGCATCGAGCAGCTGCCCTTTGTCAGCAACACCCATCTCATTGCCTCCGAGATGCAAATAGCCTCCTACAAATCCCTCTCCGAATCTTCCGAAAACTCCGAATTCCCCGAATTCTCAGAATCTCCCGAAACCCAGCTGCTCCTCTACAACCAGCTCATCCGCATGGGTGGCCTCGAATTTGCCAAGCAAGGCATCGACGGCAAGGGTGTCCGCATTGCCGTCCTCGATGGCGGTTTCCCCAAAGTCAATACCCATCAGGCGTTCAAGCACCTGTTCGACAACCACCAAATCATCAAGACCTGGAATTTCTGCGACAATAAGGAAGATGTCTATGGTTGGAATAGCCACGGCACCATGACCCTCAGTTGCATCGCCGGCATCGCTTATTCCAAAAAGATAGGTCTTGCCACTGGTGCAGAGTTCCTCCTTGCCCGTACCGAGGTGGAGTTGGAACCTTTCAAAGAGGAAGTATGGTGGACACAGGCCATGGAATGGGCCGACAAGAACGGTGCCCAGATTATCAGCAGTTCCCTCGGCTACGGCAAGGAGCGCTATGATGTCTGGCAAATGGACGGCACCTCCTATGTGGCCAAAGCCGGCAACATGGCTGCCCGCAAAGGCATATTGGTCTGCAACTCCGCTGGCAACGAGGCTACCACTTCAGCCTGGAAAACCATCATCACCCCCGCCGATGCCGACAGCGTACTCTGTGTGGGTGGTATCGAAGCCGACCTCAAGCACTATCACCATATCTCCTTCAGTTCCTTTGGCCCCAGTGCAACTGGCAAACTGAAACCCAACGTCTGTGCGTTCGGCCATGCCTTTGCTGCCAACCCCGGCAGCAACGAGAGATTCCAAGCCGTTGACGGCACCTCGTTCTCCTGCCCCCTCGTGGCAGGTTTCGCCGCTTGCGCCTTGCAGGCATGCCCCGGTCTCACCGCCATGCAGCTTTTCCACGAGATTGAGAAGTCCGCCGACCTCTACCCCTATTTCGACTATGCCTTCGGCTACGGTGTGCCCCAAGCCTCCTATTTCTGCAACAAAAGGCAGAAAGCCGCTGCCCGTCCCTCGTTCCGTTTCGTCGAGAAAGGCGATGTGGTCGAGCTTCATCTCCTCAACCCCGTCCTTCCCACCGAAATCAGCCGTCCCCTCTTCTGCAATGTGCAGAACGAGCAGGGCACCCTCGACGCTTATCGTCAAATCGAAATTGACAACATGGACACCGTCACCTATATCACCTTCGACAAGAAACAGCTCTACCGTCGCACCCTCAATGTCTGGTTCGACGGCTACACAGCCAGCTTCCGCCTCACCGACGAGCAGAACAAGCGCCTCGCCGTCACCGGCTATAGTACTGATTTCTCCTACCAAATGATGCCGGGCAAACTTGATAACTTCGCCTATTCGTCCACACTCAGCAAGCAATGGAAGAAAGGCGACTGGTCCGATGTCTCCTCTTTCGGCAACAGTGCCAAATGGCGTGGCGACTTTTATGTCCAGCTTGGCAATATGTTCCGCCTCTCCTCGCAGGAACAAGATATCAAGTTCTGGTCTCCTGCCACCCGCATCGGCTTCCGCATCATGCGCGCCCTCGCCAAGCCCTACTGCATCGGACTTGGTGTGGAGTATGGCAGCACCCGCTATACTTTCGACCCCGAGAAACGCATCCGTTTCGACAACGTCTTTGTCCTTCCCAGCACCAATGTTGACCATAAATACTATTTCTTCAACGAGGCCAGCCTCGAGCTCTTCCAGCGTGTCCGCTTCGTCCCCGGCGGTCTGTTCGGCAAAGGTCTCAACTGGGATCTCGGCGCTTACGTCTCCCGTTGCTGGTACAACTACACGGTATCATACAAAAAATACTCCCATGCTGCAAAGGCCGACGTGGAGATTAAAGACCCGCAGTATCAGGACAACTACAAGTTCAACTTCGGTGTCACCACCCGCTTCTCCTACGATTGGATAGGCCTTTACCTCCGCTACCGCCTCACCGGCTTCGCTATCAGCTACGATTCCGACCCCACCAGCCCCACCGCCTTCAAGATGGATCTGCCCCGCTTCGAAGCCGGCATCCAGCTCAGCTTCTAAATCTTGATCTTGAGCGGCTCGTCCGCCAGCCATACTACAGCATGTCCCGCCACGTGTCACCCGTGGTGGGACATCGTTTTTCCGACCGTAGTGAGGCGCTTGTTCAACGGTGATTCACCATTCCCCCACCACTTGCGCCCAAACCCCTTTAGCATTGCCCTTGGTTCGCTCTTTCAGCCACCCTTCGCCCTCAGTTCTCCTTCTGAAATGGGAGAACGATGGGAGAACGATGGGAGAACGATGGGAGAAATGAGGACTAAGGAGCGAAGGAAGAGCGGTCGAGCCTGTATCGGTCGCCAAGACGGAAAATTAGGATAAAACGGTTATTATCAGCCTTTCTGTTCCACATGTCGCTTCGCTTTACTTTCGAACGGCTTTCGCCGGTACCCTACTTAACCTAATGACTGATATGGGATAAAAAGGCATGGCATTGTCGCACGAAGCTGTGGGAAGCAGAAAAAATGCCTTGAGGAAAATATTTATGCGGAATGGAAAAAAAGTTGTATCTTTGCATTTGCAAACCGACAGTAATGTTTGCCGAAAGAAAGCGCATTTTCGCCTTATTCCGATTGTGTGAATCTCGACAATTTACGCAGCAACTGTAATGTTTGGAATAAAGGGGTTACGAGATGCTGCGGTGTATTGTATTACCATTCAATACATCCTTAGTGGGGCAATTCTGCATACCTTTATATTCACATTACAGGGAAGTCGAGACCCTCACACAAGAAGATAGAGACATAATGAATGGCTCCACTTTCTTCGTTGCATATACTTACTTGCCGATGAGCCTGAGGCAAACCAAAAGTTGCGCCCGACACGAATAAGGGATATAATTATGACAAAGTATACGTGTAAAAGTACTGTAGCAGTATTTTGTATAATTGCAATAATATGTTTTACATCCTGTGAGAAGAAAGAAACTCAAGACAACTCACGAAACAAGAAAGTCAAGCAGGTGACATACGTTGTCCAAGATATGCAATACCTGTACAATTATATTTGGGATGGAGACCTGTTGTCAAAAGTAGAGGTGACATATTCCCAAGCCGACAATCCGAATGAGAACTATCCGTATATGTCTTTTGCGTTCTCGTACAACAATAAGAGACTTTCTACCATGTCAATGGAGTTGGGTGGTGAGATAATGGAGTGTACATATACCTGGGTTGACGACAAAGAGTGTATCGAAAATGGTTCATTTATGGAGGAGTTTCCGATACGTTATTTTTATAATGATGATAACAAGGTGTCTAAGATGTATTTTAATGGTAGGGAAGGCGCTTACGTTGTTATTCCGGATTGGGAAGGAGATAATTTTGTACGCGTGACTTCTGCGGGTGAATTGGCGCAAAGTTATCGGTATGATAATGGAAATAATCCTTTCTATGGTGTACAGTGCGGCGTTTTGTTTAATAATATGATTGCTCCTATGGCAATGATATGGTCTGCAAACAACATGACAGAAATGATTTCATATTATGGTTCAGAGGAAACACAAGAAATAGAAACATTCAAAAACACATACGATGCTGAGGGATACTTGATATCTAAAGTTCAGACAGGGGGAGTTTCGGCAACAACATACTACACGTATTATGAATAAACATCAGAAAAAAGGGGGAAAGATGGTGTCTGCTTAATTGCAGACACTTTTTTATTGGGGGTATTAGTTGTATAGGGGGGTGACAGGGAATACTGTCATCCTTTTTTTTGTGTGTGGTTGAAGAAAATTTTGGCTGTTTCGATTATTCTTCGTATTTTTGCAAAATGGAAATGGGAGGCAGGCAATAATGTGTTGCCTTTCCTAATTTTAGTAAAAAAGAGCGAACAATGGATACCAGACAGATTACAGCGCAGATTCCTGTGGCCTATTACGACACCGTGGTCACGATGTTCAAAGGTCTGGGGATCTCCTTCAAGGAGAACGTCCGCAAGACGAAAAAGGCTCCGGAGCCTGACACCAAGGAGTATGTCCTCGACAGCATTTGCCGAGGAATGGAGGAGGTACGTCTTTGGGAGCAAGGGAAGTTGCAGCTTAAAAGTGCAGAGGAATTGCTGAATGAGTTGTAGGATAGATTATTTGCCTGAGTTTGAAAGGGAACTGCATCGTTTGGCAAAACGGTACCGTTCGATGAAGGAGGATTATGCCTCTTTTTTGAATGAATTAAAGGTCAATCCGGTTATGGGTGTTGATATGGGTGGCGGCATACGCAAGGTGCGAATGGCCATCACTTCGAAAGGCAAGGGCAAGAGTGCCGGTGCAAGGGTGATTACCTACAACATCATTACCCACACAACGCAGGAAGGTCGGGTGGTTCTGGTGACTATCTACGACAAGTCGGAACAAACCAACGTCACCAAACGCGAGATAGTGTCCCGCCTGAAAAAGGCTGGGATTATTGACTAACTATTGAATACGGGAGTCCGTCTGTGGTTTGCATTCTTTGACCTCAATAGAGATCAATCCTTGAAGAAAATTTTGGCTGTTCCAATAATTCTTCGTATTTTTGCATTTTGAAATGAGAACGACGGATGATATTCTGACGTTGCTGGGACAGTACAAACCCTATGCTGCTGACCGATACGGTATCAGTAAGATTGGTGTATTTGGCTCAGCGGCTCGTGGCGAACAGATAGAGGAGAGCGATGTCGACATCTATTATGAAGGACGGGCATTATCGTTGCTTACTGTCGATATGTTGCAATCGGAATTGGAAAAGATGTTTGGTTGTAGCGTGGATATTGTCCGTGTACATGACAACATGAATGCTGTACTTCGTAGTCGCATTATGAAGGAGGGGCGGTATGTTTGACCATGAGCTTGCAATGAATGCACTGAATCAAGTCAGTCGGTTAGTCAATACGATTATTGAACGTACCGAGGGTGTGATAAGTGTTGACGATTTCCTCTGCTCTCCTTCGGGAGGAATGCTACTTGATGCTGTCTGTATGAATTTGATTGCACTCGGTGAAGCGACCAAGAATTTGGATAAGATTACTGCAGGGGAGTTGCTGACCTGTTATCCTCAAATACGGTGGGAGGGTGTGATGCGTATGAGGGATAAGATTGCCCATCATTATTTTGAGGTAGATGCCGAGGTTGTACTTCTAACAGTGAAGGAGGATATCCCTCAGGTGAAAGATATTGTAGAAAAAATGATTGTTGAAATGAATAAAAAATAAACTAATATGACACTCGAAGAATTCCAGAATGAATTGCGTCAGGGTATTCCCAATCCCCTGCCTGAACCGCAGCCGTATGACCCCACAGTGAACCATGCGCCTAAGCGCAAGGACATCCTCACCCCTGCAGAGAAGAAGCTGGCCATCCGCAACGCCCTCCGTTATTTCGACCCGAAGGATCACGCGATGCTGGCTCCCGAGTTTGCAGAGGAGTTGAAGAAATATGGCCGCATTTATATGTATCGTCTGCGTCCTACCTACAAGATGTATGCCCGTCCTATCGACGAGTATCCGGCTAAGTGCCGTCAGGCTGCCGCCATCATGCTGATGATTCAGAACAATCTGGACCCCGCTGTGGCACAGCATCCCCACGAGTTGATTACCTATGGTGGTAATGGTGCTGTGTTTCAGAACTGGGCACAGTATCGCTTGGTGATGAAATATCTCAGCGAGATGACCGACGAGCAGACGCTGGTGATGTATAGCGGTCATCCTATGGGATTGTATCCTTCGCACAAGGATGCTCCCCGTGTGGTGGTTACCAACGGCATGATGATTCCCAACTACTCAAAGCCCGATGATTGGGAGCGTTACAACGCTCTCGGTGTGACGCAGTACGGCCAGATGACTGCCGGCAGTTACATGTACATCGGTCCGCAGGGCATTGTGCATGGCACTACCATCACGGTGCTGAACGCTGCCCGTAAACTGGGTGGCGGCACGGCTGGCAAGTTGTTTATCACTGCCGGTCTCGGTGGCATGAGCGGTGCACAGCCCAAGGCTGGCGACATTGCAGGTGTGGTAAGCATCACCGCCGAAATCAATCCTGCTGCAACGCAGAAGCGTTTCGACCAGGGTTGGGTAGATGAGGTGCATGCCGACCTCGACGAGTTGTTTGTAGAGGTGAACAAGGCCATTGCTGAAAAGAAGGCTCGCAGTTTTGCCTATCAGGGCAATGTGGTTGACCTCTGGGAATACTGCGCTGAAAAGGGCATCAAGGTTGACCTCGGTAGCGACCAGACTTCGCTGCACAACCCCTGGGCCGGTGGATACTATCCCGTGGGTGTCAGCTTCGAGGACGCCAAGGTGATGATGGCCGAACAACCTGAACTCTTCAAAGAAAAGGTGCAGGAGAGTCTGCGCCGCCATGTGGCTGCCGTCAATAAACTTACTGCCAAGGGTATGTATTTCTTTGACTATGGGAATGCCTTCCTGTTGGAAAGCAGCCGTGCAGGTGCCGACATCTGGAATGAAGACCATTCGGCTTTCCGCTATCCCTCATACGTGCAGGACATCATGGGTCCCATGTGCTTCGACTACGGCTTCGGCCCGTTCCGTTGGGTATGCACCAGCGGCAAACCTGAAGACCTCGACAAGAGCGACCATATAGCCATGGAGGTGCTTGGTGAGATTGCCGCAACAGCTCCTGCTGAAATCCAGCAGCAGATGCACGACAATATCCAGTGGATTAAGGGTGCCAAGGAGAACCACCTTGTGGTGGGCAGCCAAGCCCGTATCCTCTATGCCGACTGCGAAGGCCGTACCAAGATTGCAGCCCGTTTCAACGAGGCCATCGAGAAAGGCGAGATTTCCGCACCTATCGTACTGGGTCGCGACCACCATGACGTGAGCGGTACGGATAGCCCCTTCCGCGAGACTTCCAACATTTATGACGGCTCGAACCGTTGCGCCGATATGGCCGTGCAGAATGTCATTGGCGACAGTTTCCGCGGTGCTACATGGGTGAGTATCCATAATGGTGGCGGCGTAGGTTGGGGCGAAGTGATGAATGGTGGCTTCGGCATGGTGCTTGACGGCAGCGAGGCTTGTGACCGCCGTTTGCGCATGATGCTCCATTGGGATGTGAACAACGGTATCAGCCGCCGCAGCTGGGCACGGAACGAAGGTGCCATGTTTGCCATCAAACGCGCTATGGACATTTGTCCCGAGTTGAAGGTGACCATGCCCAACCTTGTTGACGACAACATTCTCGAAGGTCTGTTCTAAGATTAAGCAAGATAGAGTAACTAAGATGGGGCTGTCCGAAAGGGCGCCCCATTTTCTATGGTTTTGCGAGAGATATAATCGGAAAGGACTGCCATTCAACGCTATTGACTGATTTGGGTCATTATTGTTGGCTATAGTATGATTTGATAGATTGTCTTTATTATTTCTGTTTATTCCATATCGGTCATTAGGAAAGGGAAATATGATACACTCGTAGTAAACAAACTGTATCGAGATTTTTCCAATGGCGGTCATAAGAAAAATGACATCGTAAAGCATTGCATTTATGTACAAATCATATCATATTTAACGACCGATTGGGGTTAATAATCATAGAAACTATTTGGCGAATAGAAAAAAAATTGTATATTTGCAGATACAAAAATATATTATTACACCCATTCCACTCATATAAAATACATATTAATAACAATTTATATTTTACCATACAACTTATATACCATAAAAAATGAAAAAAAGCTATTTCTTATCAGTATCATTCTGGCGTTAGTCTCTGTTGCGAATGTGTCAGCACAAGACTATATTAAGACCAACTCCATCTTTAATCCAGACCATGGAATTCGACACCAAGGGGAAAGATGAGCCTCATCAATTATTATTCGGTACAGCGATGAACAATACAGTATTTCATCAGTTAATTCCCCAATGCCCACAGTAAAAATAATAACATCATCACAATAATAAGATTAAATAAACAACAATCGTCATATAATCACGCGTTATGAACAACAAATATCTTTACACATTACTATCCATGATAGCAATGGCAGCAGCCATGAACGATGCCGTAGCGCAATGGCAACCAATAGTTGATTACCCAAACCCCAATTACCTATATCAAGAAATACCATGCCCTGAGAGGATAACACCCTACCGAGGATTTCATCCTCGCATAGATCTTGGCTCCGGATTTGGCATTCTTTATCTTTGCGATTCAACCAGAGAGTTCTATACAAGGGGGTGCCCCTTCTTATTCAAAGGGGAAGACAGCGCAAGGACCGTGACCATAAAAGGGGTGGCCGCCTCACTCTTTTGTGATAATCTAGAATTACATGAGTTTTCATACGAGTTGGACAAGGATCATGACGTAACTGTGGTTATCTACAAGGCGAGCGCCGGGAGTCCAGAGGTGCAGGTGGTGAAAGAGCAGACATTCCACATAGACAGGGGGAAGGAACCCGACATCATAATCAAATATCCCATCTACCAAGGCTCGGATCCATTTTATGTTTATGAAGACTACGACCCGACAGACCCCGAAAACTACTACAAGTATTTCCATGAATTCTACTTCGACCAGCCCGTGACAGTGAAAGGATTCTTTATCATAATAATGATTGAAAAATTTAACACAGTAGAAGCTATACGCATGGCTGACCTAAGGGTCGACCGCCAAATTTTATACGGAACTATTCGCGGAAGTGTCCCTGAGGAATGTCGCATACCAGGGTTTGACCCTGATATCGACTATATGTGTAGCACTGTCTATGGGCTTGTCCACAACGATGTGTGGTATCCTGTCATTCCCGACTGGGACAGCACAAGGCTGATGACTCGGTACGAACAAGCGTATTTCCCCATCCTCACGACCAACGACATCGAGCAGGCTAAGGGGCAGAGCAGCCTGAGGGTGAAGCCCAATCCCGCGAGGGAGAAAGTGAATGTGACATCGGAAGAGGGAATACGCCACCTCGAAGTGATTGACATGAATGGACGGACACTTATCCGCCGCACCTGCGGGGACATGACACAGAGCGTGACACTCGACATCAGCCTTCTGCCAAGAGGCACCTACGCTGTGAGGGCGAAGACAGACCGGACAACTGCTATCGAGAAACTGGTGGTGGAATAGCCTTGCACCATGCGGCACCGCCTTTGCCCAACACCGCCGGGGTGACAGGCAGTATTGAACCCATATTGGTCATTGGATTGTACCTTCTCGAAATCTCCTACGGAGAATATGTCTGTATGACATCATGATATGCTATTAAACCCCTACGGGGCAGAGCGATTCCCCACGCATAGCACGATTCGGCAGTTACTCCGTAGGAGTTTTAGCTTAATAGCCAACATATTACCCCTTGTCAACCACTCCGTAGGAGTTTCCGGAATCCTAATGACCGTTTTGGGATAAAGGAGAATAATATCTGGCCGGTGAGTAAAGTATGCAATAAAAAGCCAGGTACCGCGTTATTAATGCATAAATAATTAATTCCAATACCTATGAAAGGAAGTAGCATACCGTTCAAAAAGAACATGATTCAGGGCGTGAGCATCGTGCTCGCAGCCTTTGTGTTGGGTTTGATGTTGGTCTGCGCCGTGCGGACACTTAAATCATTCGACGACACTGTCAAGGTGCGTGGACTCTGCGAGAAAGAGGTTCCTGCCGACCGCGTGGTGTGGCGTATCCGTTACAGTGAGAAGGACAATTCGTTGGCCGACTTGCGCAGCACCGTACAGCGGAACAACAACATTATTGTCAGCAAACTGCGTGAAGCTGGTTTCAAGGATGATGAAATCAAGGTGGGGAATGCCAGTTATGACGACCGTTACACTTATGCCAACAACGTGTCGCAGATAACATTCCGCTATCAGGTAGACCAGACGGTCACTGTCTTCACCAAGAATCTTGAGCTGGTGCGCAAGTTGCAGCAGACACTTGAGACTGACCTTGTGAACCAGAACATTCTGGCCAATAGTTGGGCAGACTATCAGTATCTTGGGCTTAACGATATCAAGCCTGCCATGATAGCCGAAAGCCTTGAGAACGCCCGTGCCGCTGCCGACGAGTTCGCCAAGAACAGCCACAGCAAGATTGGCAAGATGCGTACCGCCTCGCAAGGCTATTTCGAAGTGGAAGACCTTGACGAAAACACCCCGCAGGTGAAGAAAGTCCGCGTGGTTACTACTGTGGAGTATTATCTGAAGTAAACCCTTGATGAGAAAACTCTTGCTCATGGGCATCCTGCTGCCAACTATGTTTTTGGCAGGAGGATGCTCTTTGATTGTCAAGGCTGCTTTCGGCATTGATGAGATAAAGGAGTATCGCGAAGAAGATGTGCAGTCTTTTCTTGCGGAAAGTCAGGCAAAAATGCCCTGTCGGCAGATTGTTGCCACGGTCGAGCAGCAAGATAATCTTATCCGGCTTGACTCGGATACTACCATAATGCAGCACCGTGGTCAACCGGTACAGATATTGTACTTTGATGGTGACTCCTTGGTATTCTATCACATCAACTGTTATACGCAGGCGGGCTTTCTCCATTTCGACTGGAACAACAAGGGTTCTTTCGATTCCTTCCCACCCTCTCCTACAGTGGTGCCTGACTGGCACGGAAACATGACGCTAAGCAATTATTGCCGCCATCTGTCTGTTCCTATGCCGCAAAGCCGTTACACGGTGCTGATTTTTTGGAGTAATGTTTTGCGTAAAGTGTCAGCCAAAGCAGTTGATGTTGTAGTTGATAATGTGGCTGGTCGCAATGATTGTACAGTTTGGTTGGTGAACATTGACAAATGGATGGTCAACTATATGAATAATAATTAATGAGCAACAATGGGTCACAGCAATTTGAGTTCCATCCTTTAGAATTGTCGCAACTCGATGCGGTTCTTGCTTTGGAACAGGAGGCTCTTGACAATCTGGAACGTCCTGACCTTTTGCGACGTAATACGCTCGACATGTGGCACAAGTGCCTTCAACCCCCGCACCTGTGTCTCGGTGCATGGGTTAGGGGTGAATTGGTCGGTTTTGCCGTTTTGTATGTTCCGGCAAAGGGCGATGCTGAGGATCTTTCTGCTCTCTTGGTGCAGGTGGATGCTACTCCCTATATTTCTGCCAATTTCAAAATCTGTATCGTCCATCCTCAATGGCGAGGGAGACACCTACAGGTGCTTTTGGGCAAACATTTGCAACAGGAGGCTACGAATAGGGGAATAGAACTTCTATGCGCCACTGCATCGCCTTACAATCAGGCCAGTGTTAAAAGCTTGATTCGGTTGGGCTATTGTCCCGATCATTCTTTGCAGAAATACGGTTACGAACGGATGCTTTTCTATCGATTTGTAAATCAATGTTAACGATAATTATATCGCAGAGTTTTTTTTCATTGTAATGGATATGGATTATGAGTTTCAATAAGCACGATATTTCACGCAACCAGTGCCAGCTGTATGGTAAGCAGGCGCGTTGCGGTTACGACTGGTGGTGGCACAGTTTGACGGCATATGATGTCGAGACGGGTCTTGCGCGGCCATTCTTCATCGAGTTCTTTCTCTGTAACCCTGCCAAAGGAGGCTCTGTGCCTCAGTTGGGACAACTGCTAGAGAACAAGGCGGCAGGGTTGCAGCCGTCGTATCTGATGGTGAAGGCTGGCGCTTGGCGCGGTTCAGATAAGGCTCAGCTGCACCGCTTCTTTGGCTGGAAGGAAACGAAGGTTGAGATGGGAGTGCCCTTCTCTGTCAAGGCAGCAGATTGTCATGTGTCTGAGACTGAGATTTGTGGGTCAATAGCCATCACGCCCGAGCAGGCCAAGGCACACCCTGAATGGATGTGTGACAGCGGCGAAATGTCGTGGAAACTCAACATCAGCAAACAGGTGGCCTTCAATGTGGGGTATGGTGCCAGCCGTCCGATGCGCCGTTGGCAGCTGTTTGAGATGTTCTGGCATGCAGAAGGGATGAAGACCGCCTACGAAGGGGAGATTGTCTTCAATGGCAGGCGATATGTCGTCCGTCCCGAAGACTGCTACGGCTATGCTGACAAGAACTGGGGGCAGGATTTCACCTCCCCGTGGGTATGGCTCTCGTCGTGCAACATGACAAGTGAGTTGACGGGGCGAAAGCTAACCGACAGTGTCTTTGATATTGGGGGCGGCAGACCCAAGATTGGACCGGTCGCCTTACCGCGGCAGCTGCTCTCCGCCTTCTGGTATGAGGGGAAAGCCTTCGAGTTCAATTTCTCTAAGTTCTGGACAGGATGCCGCACCAAGTTCAAGTGCTACGAGACCGACACGCAGATTGTCTGGCATGTGGAACAGCGCACATGGCGCAACCGCATGGTGACGGACATCGTGTGCGACAAGAGCGACATGCTGCTGGTGAACTACGAGGCTCCCAATGGCCTTAAACGACACAACCGCCTATGGAACGGCGGCAACGGGCGAGGCACAGTCTGCCTATATGTCGACGGCAAACTGCTCGACCGCATTCACGTGGAAAACGTAGGCTGCGAGTACGGTGAATACGACATGATGTCGAAGTGAAAAAATTCGGTATTCGGAAAAAATGTGTAAATTTGCAGTGCCGTATTTAGGTACAAGATGTACTAAGATAATGTGGTAACAGCTGAAAGATGAAACATTTGGTGCAAAAGGCAATGATTTCTTTGGCATGTGCAATTATCATGCTGCATGCTGTTGTGCCGCATCACCATCATGATTGTTGCGAAGCCAAGGGTTTTGTTTTTGAGACCGAGGTCGCCTGTCACTGTGAGTGCAACCACCACGAGTGCGACCATCGCCATTCTCACCATCCTTTCAACACCTGTTGGCTGAAGGAAATGTTGTCGCACTTGGTGATTTCCACATACGATGAGACAAACTATGTGGCATATATTCAAGCAGAAGCGCACAACAGTTTTATCCTGACTGTTCCGCCTGTGGTGGACGACATGTGCACTCTTGCAGTATCAGGAGGACAGTCGTGGTGGAGCCGAAGTGCTGTCCCGCTTGTAGAAGCACCCGTTATGGGTGCCCTTTCTTTGCGAGCCCCTCCTTATGTTTCGTAAGGCTGATTAACGTATGTCCAGCCTATTGTATGCAGCTGTGCGGGAGAGTGTTTCTCCGCATAATGGCTGTTTTTATTTTCGAAAAGGGACTCTTTCCCCCATATTGTCATTTAATTTGAATCAATAAGATGAAAAAGATAGTTTATTTATTGGCACTGGCCTTGACGATAGGCCTTGTGCCATCGTGCCATCACAACGAACATAATCACGACCATGAACACGTCCATAGTCATGAACACGAGCATGAGCATGACCACGACCATCACCATGAGCATGACCACGACCATGAGCATCATCATCACGACCACCATGGGGTCAATGTGATACAGTTCTCCGAAAGTCAGGCCAAGAAAGTGGGTTTGGCGTTGGAGAAAATAGAACCCCGTTGCTTTGGGCAGGTTATCAAGTCTTCCGCTCAGGTTATGCCCTCGCAGGGCGATGAGCGCGAGGCGGCGGCTACTGCTTCGGGCATTGTGAAATTCACCAATCACAATCTGGTGGAAGGCACTGCTGTCAAGGCAGGACAGGCACTCTTTGAGATTGAAAGCAGCGGAATGGTGGACAATAATGTCAGTGTAAGGCTTCAGGAGGTCACGGCACAATACAATGCCGCCAAGACGGCATACGAGCGCAAACGGCAGTTGGCCGAGGACAAGATTGTGTCGCAAGCCGACTTGGAGCAATCCCGTGCAACGTATGAGAGCGCCAAGGCAGCCTACGACAACTTGAAGGGTAATTTCTCCCAGCGTGGTGCTGTGGTGCGTGCCCCCATCAGCGGCTATGTGCAGCAGATTCATGTCAGCAACGGAGCCTTTGTCGAGGCAGGGCATTCGGTTGTGACGGTCTCGCAAAACAAAGATTTGCAGCTCCGTGCCGAAGTTCAGCCGCGCTACTATTCCTGTCTGAAGAACATTGAAACCGTCAATGTGCAAATACCTGGCGACAACCATGTCTATACGCTCAAGGAACTCGGCGGCGCACTAATCTCGTATGGCAAAGCCACCGATACCGACTGTCCGTTGGTGCCGGTCGTCTTCCGTGTCCGCAACACTGGTCACCTCCTTAGTGGCAGTTTCGTCACGGCTTACATTGTCACTCGTGGCAACCAGGAGGTTATCACAGTGCCGCAAACCGCTCTTGTAGAGGAAATGGGCAACTTCTTTGTCTTTGTCAAGGTATGCGATGAGGAATATGAGAAACGTCTCGTCACGCTGGGCTCCACCGACGGTGTGCGCACCGAGATAACGTCAGGGCTTTCTGCGGGTGAAACAATTGTCTCCCGTGGAGCCTCGATGGTACGCCTGGCACAGAATTCCGCAGCCCTCGACCCGCATGCCGGTCACGTCCATTAATATTAAAAAGAATCTGATGAGATGAAAAACATAGATTCAAAAAAGAAATCCTCAATGGTTTTCCGCACGATGGCTCCAATGCTGTTGTTGTGCGCTTGTGCGTTCCCCGGACTTCTCAGTGCTCAGACCCATTATGCTCAAGTGCTGAAAGACGTGGAAGCCAATAATCCCGTGCTCCTTGCCGCCCAAAAGCGGGCGGAGGCGCAGCAGACTGCAGCGCACGTTGGAGCGCTTCTGCCCAACCCTGAGGTCGAAGCAGCCTATTATTGGGGCGACCCTGCCTCGGTCGGTGTAAGGTGGGATCTGGGCATCTCCCAGTCCTTTGAAATGCCATCTGTAATGGTGCGTCGAGCCCGTCTGCGCAACTTGCAGGAACAGGCCGCTGACCTTGACTATAAAGTGATCCGAAACGCAACCCTTCTCGAAGCACAGCTTACTTGTGCCGACTTGATTTACTACAGGACACTGAGTCTGATATACTCCCGCCGGTGCGAGGCGGCTATACGCATAGCTGAACTCTATCAGCGGCGTTACGCAGCGGGCGACTGCTCTATCCTCGAATACAACCGGGCACAGATGAATTTGGCCGATGTCCAGAACCGTGCCGCCGAGACAGACCTACAGGGCGACCTTGCATTACACGACCTTCATCGGCTTGTAGGAGTGGAGAACTACCCCTTCCGTCAGAGTGAATACGAAGAGGTGGCAGTTGAATCCTCGTTTGAGTCGTGGTACGGGCAGTTGGAAATGCTCAATCCTTCCTTACGTTTGCTTGATAATCAGGCCAAGGCCGCCCACTATCAGTTGCAGCTCAGTCGAGCACAGTGGCTGCCAGAGATGTCGGTGGGCTATGCCTCCGAGAATGTTGTGGGAGAGACTTTCCGTGGTGTCAAGGTTGGACTCACCCTTCCGCTCTGGAGCCAGCAGCGTGCTGTGAAGGCATCGCGCCTGGCCGAAGCTGCCGCTACTGAGGAACTTGCCTCACAGCGTGTAGAATGGTTCTCGCGGCTGCGCTGCATGTTCCACCGCCACGAGACGTTGCGGCGCAATGTCCACAACCTGAAAGAGGCATTCCAGCGGTGCAACAGCATTGAGCTCCTTGACAAGGCTTTGGATGCAGGTGAAATCTCGTTAGAGCAATACCTGCTCGAAGCCGACTACTACTACAGCATTGAGATACAGCTCTGGGACACTGCCCACGAACTGGAGCAGTTGCATCTCCACCTCTTTTCCATCACACTCTAATCCAGTGTAAGCAACACCAACTAAAAAGAATAGTATGTTAAACAAGATAATTAAATTCAGCCTTGACCATAAGCTGTTCATCATACTGGCCGCTATCCTCTTGATGGTTGCCGGTCTATGGTCTGCCAACCGCACTGACATCGATGTTTTCCCCGACCTTACCGCTCCGCAGGTGGTGGTCATGACCGATGCTCACGGCATGGCCGCCGAAGAGGTGGAACGTCTGGTTACCTTCCCCATCGAGACCGCTGTCAACGGAGCCACCAATGTGCGCCGTGTACGCTCCACTTCCATGCAGGGGTGTAGCTTTGTTTTTGTAGAGTTCGACTGGGGCATGGATGTTTTCCGTGCCCGCCAGATAGTAAGTGAGAAGATGACCACTTTGGCCGAACAGTTGCCGGACGGCATCACTCCTGTTCTCGCGCCGCAGAGTAGCGTCATGGGTGAGATTCTTTTTGTGAGTCTGCAGGTGGATAGTACTGCCGTCGACCACCCCACCACTCAGCAAGAACTCCGCACCCTGGCAGAATGGGTGGTTAAACCCGCTATCCTTGGTACCGGCGGTGTGTCGCAGGTTACCATCATCGGTGGCGATTATAAACAATATCAGATTCTTGCCGATCCTGTCAGGATGCAAGCCTATGGCATTACCATGGCCGACATCGAGTCGCTGGGCAGTAGTCTCAGCGGCAATTCCACAGGCGGAATCATCCGCGACTATGGCAACGAGTATGCCCTGCGTGGTATCGGCCGTACGTGTGATGTGGATGAGTTAGGCCGCACCTTTGTCGCCATGCATAACGGCCATCCTGTTCGCCTCTCCGATGTTGCGGAGGTGCGCATAGGCAATGCTCCCAAGCAGGGCTATGCCTCTTGCAACGCAACACCTGCCGTCATCCTCTCTATCTCCAAACAGCCGAACATCAACACACTTCGTGTTACGGAGAAGATAGAGGCCAACCTCAAGAACATCCAGAAGACGCTCCCGCCCGATGTCAAGATGAACACGAAGATATTCCGCCAAGCCGATTTCATCCAGTCGTCGGTGGGCAATGTGGGAAAAGCCTTGCTCGAGGGTGCGCTGTTCGTCATCATCATCCTCTTCCTCTTCTTGGGCAGTTTCCGTACCACGCTCATCTCCATTATCTCCATCCCCCTGTCGTTGCTGGGCACAGTGCTGTGTCTCTATCTCATGGGGTACGAAATCAACACGATGACCCTTGGCGGCATGTGCATAGCCATCGGCTCGCTGGTCGACGATGCCATCATCGATGTGGAGAACGTCTACAAACGTCTTCGTCAAAACCACCAGTTGCCTCCCAAGCAGCGCGACACGGCATACAGTGTGGTCTTCCATGGCTCGTCCGAGATACGAAGCTCCATCATCCATGCCACCCTCATCATCATGATAACCTTTGTGCCGCTCTTCTTCCTTGACGGGTTGGAGGGCCGTATGCTCAAACCCCTCGGCATCGCTTACCTTGTAGCACTGTTCATGTCCCTGTTGGTGGCCATGACTCTCACACCGCTCCTCTGCAAGCTGCTTCTTTCCAACGACACCTACCTTGACCGAAGGCAGAAGGACAGCCCTGTGGCCGCATGGCTCACCAAGGGTTACCGACGTGCCCTCGACTGGACGCTGGCACACAAAAAAACTGTTGTAGGTTCTACGTCTGTACTGCTTGTCCTTGCTGTCGTCATGTTGTTCACCATGGGACGTGACTTCCTGCCTACTTTTAATGAAGGTTCGTTGACCATAGCGGCTGTTGCCAAACCAGGCATCTCACTCGAAGAGAGCAACAAGTTAGGAATGATGATTGAGCAGGAACTCCTTTCCATCCCGGAAGTGACCGCCACTTCGCGCCGCACTGGGCGGGGTGAGTTAGATGAGCATTCCCAGGCCACCAACGGTGCCGAGATAGATGTCAATTTCAACTTAGACAAGCGTAGCAAGGAGGCCTTCCTCTCCGACGTGCGGGCACGATTGGCCGCGATACCCGGCATCGTCACCAGTGTTGGACAGCCGCTTGGGCACCGCATCGACCACATGGTCAGTGGCACCCAGGCCACCATCGCAATCAAGGTGTTTGGCCCTGACCTCAGCCGTCTCTATATGCTGGGCAATCAAATCAAGGGAGCCGTGGACGGTATTGAAGGACTTGTTGACGTCAGTGTCGAGCAACAGACTGAGACGCCACAGCTCCAAGTGCGTGCCAACCGCGACATGCTTGCCCAATACGGCATCACCATGGAACAATTCAACCGTTTTGTTGAGACTGCTTTCAATGGAGAAAAGATAGGCGATGTCTATGAGGGGCAGCGCAGTTTCGACCTTGTCCTCAAACAGCGTTTTGTCAACGACACACTCACCATTGATGATGTCAAAGATGCATTGATTGACACCTATAACGGTGGCAAAGTGCCACTCGGCATAGTGGCCGATGTGGTCTCCGTGGGCGGACCCAACACTGTCTCGCGCGAGAACGTGCAGCGTAAACTTGTCGTCTCGGCCAATGTCAGTGGTCGCGATGCCATAGGTGTTGTGACCGATATCAAGAAAGCCGTGGACGGCAAAATCCAGCTGCCCGAAGGCTACCGCGTGGAATACGGCGGGCAGTTCGAGAGTGCCCGCACTGCTACTCGTACCCTGGTGCTGGTCTTTATCCTTGCGCTGGTCATCATCTACCTGCTTCTCTATACCGAGTTTCGAAACCTCTCCCTTTCACTCATTGTGCTCCTCAATCTGCCACTGGCTCTTATCGGTGGTGTATTGGCCGTCAAACTGGGTGCCGACAGCCTGAGCATCCCAGCCATTATCGGTTTCATCACCCTTTTCGGAATAGCTACGCGTAACGGCATACTCCTTGTAGCCAAATACCAGACACTCACTGCCCAAGGACTTCCTCTGAACGAGGTTATACGAAAAGGGTCTGCTGATCGGTTCAACCCCATTATCATGACAGCCCTTACCACCGCACTCTCCCTTGTCCCCATGATTTTGGCTGCCGACCATCCTGGCAATGAAATTCAGGCTCCTATGGCCGTTGTGGTGCTGGGAGGACTTATCACCTCCACTATGCTCAATGTCTTTGTCATCCCGATTGTTTATGGATGGTATGCCAAGCGTGCCAGAAAGGAATTAAAATCATGAAACAAACCACCCTCTGCTATTTAGAGCGCGACGAAAAATACTTGATGCTCCATCGTGTCAAGAAAGAGAACGATGCCAGCCACGACAAATGGATAGGCGTGGGTGGCAAGTGCGAGGCCGACGAAAGCCCCGACGAGTGCATGTTGCGTGAAGTGAGGGAAGAAACAGGTCTGCAGGTACTCAGTTGGCGTTACCGAGGCATAGTTACCTTTATCAGTGACGTGTGGCCCTGCGAATACATGCATCTCTTCACCGCTTCCGACTGGAGCGGTGAGGAGGGCATTTGTGATGAAGGCGACTTGGCTTGGATTGACAAACAGCAGTTGTTCGACCTCGAGTTGTGGGAGGGCGACAAGATATTCCTCCGTTTGCTGATGAATCCCGCTCAGTCATTCTTCTCGCTCAAGCTTGTCTATCGTGGCGACGACCTTGTTGCTGCCAAACTTGACGGCCATCCCTTGGATATTTGACTCTTGTCCTTGCATTCGCCCATTTTCACGAGCCAGTGTTCTTTCGCACTGTCCATGGTTCGCTTTTTCTTCCACCCTTCGACCTCCGTTCGACCTCAGTTCTCCTTTTGAAATGGGAGAACGATGGGAGAACGATGGGAGAACTGAGGAATAAGGAGCGAAGGAGGTATGGCTGGATTTATGCCGACCACCGAGACGGAAAATAGAATAAAACGGTTGCTATCAGTATTTTCCATTTTACAAGTTCCGTTTTGCTCGTGAATGGTCTTTGCAGGAGGCCTACTTGGCATAATGACTGGTTTGGGGTAAAATGGAAACGATGGCATCTTTAGGGAAGGGGGGTGGCGGCTGTGGTTTTGTGGAAAGGTTGGCTTAAAAAAGGTTCAGATAGATTTTCAGTGATTCCTGTGGCGAATTGTTAAAACGGGTAGATTTCGTCGAAAAGAATAAAATACAGAAAAAAAATAGTATCTTTGCATTTTGATATTTTGGATTATTAATGTTAAACTAATTTGATTATGCAACGAAAAGTATTTCTTTCCGTGCTTTTTATGAGCTGTATGATTTCTCTCGGCGCTCAGAATATCACGGTGATTTCGGCAGCAGGGGAGTCCCCCACGCACTTTGTCAACAGGGCATTGGCGGGTAAAGGGGTTTACCTGTATAATGCCAGGTTCAGTAATAGTGCTTCTCCGATTAGCACTGACCAGATAGGTGTGTTTCGCAGCAATGGGTTCATGGATTTCCAGATGGATTCGGGCATAGTGATGACTACGGGTAACCTATCGGTGGCTCCGGGGCCTAACATGTCGGGCAGTGCTTCGTCGCCTATTGATGGCTTTTATTCAGACCCGCAAATGGAGTTGCTCGCTACGAATACGGTGAATGGTTGTGCTACGCTGGATTTTGATTTCGTGGGATTGACGGATCGGATTTCGTTCATGTATACTTTTGCTTCGGAGGAGTATCCCGAGTATGTATGCTCGAACTTCAATGATGTGTTTGCTTTCTTCATTACGGGACCAGACCCGGAGACCCTTGAAGAGCGCACGTGGAATGTGGCTATCATCCCAGGTACTGTTACTGACAGTACGCCTAATGGCATTGCCGTGGCTATCAATTCGGTCAATCCGGGAGTCCCCGGTTCTCCTGGTGGCAGTGGCGTTGGATGCTACTATGACTATGCCACTTATTATATCTCGAATACGAACGATACTGCCGGTGTGCAGTATGACGGTTACACTTCGAAGCTGCTGGCACAGGCCACCATCGTTCCCTGTGCGGAGTATCATATGCACCTGTCGGTATGCAATGTGGGTGACAACGCTTTCGACTCGGGCGTGTTTTTGGAGTATGGCAGTTTCAACAGCCCCAGCACACAGCTCGGATTTGAGCAGGCGGTCAGAGATACAGTGCGCATAGGTTGCCCCACCACGGTTCCGTTCGACATCACCCAGACGGCATACGAAGACGGATGGGTGCATGTGACTTATGGCGGCAATGCTGTTTATGGAGTGGATTTTGAAGTGGTGAGCGATTCGGGTGTGGTGATGGATGGCACGAACAGTTTTTATATTTCGCGTGACCAGTTGCACTATCTCGAAATTGCCGGCTTGCATACAGCGAACCTGTCTTCGCCGAAGTTTATTGAATTGTATTTGGAAACCAGTGTGTGTCCCGAATTCCCGGCCTTGAAGGTTTATGATACCATGCATTTTGTTATGACTGCCAATGCACGGTTGTCGGTTCGCGACACGAACATTGTGGCTGATTACCTTTGCACTCATGTGGGTGTAACGGTAGAGACCGGTATGTCGCCGTTTACATACAGATGGATTCCCGCCGACAATCTGGAGAATCCTTATGCTCCGGAGACGGATGCTTTTATTACTGAGAATGCCGAGTATAAGGTTATCGTTACCGACCGCTATGGTTGCAGCATAGACACTGCAACGGTGACTGTTACAATTAATCACCCAGTGGTGGGTATTGACGATGCCGGTGTGGCTGAAGTAAAAATCTATCCCAATCCTGCAAGCGGTGTTCTGAATATCGATGCCGAAGGATTGAAAGCGGTGGAGATGTATAGTGTGAAGGGACAGAAGGTGTTTGCTGCACAATGCGGTGGAAACCATTTGTCCGTTAACACGGAAGACATGGTCGCAGGGATGTACTATCTGCGTATCAGCACTGCTGACGGCATTGTCACTCAGACAGTGGTTGTAAAGTAATTTTCAGATGGCTTTTGTACAACATAATATCTTTAAAACATGAAAAGGTTTTTATCTATCATATTGTTGGTTGTCGTTTTGTCGGCAACTGCGTGGGCTCAGTGTGACCCCGGGCAGACGGATTGTTCTATCACGGTGACGGGGTACGATCAGTATAGCGACGGCTGGAACGGTGCCAGTCTTGCCATTTATCAGGATACTATCTTGAGAGGAGTGTTCTCTGTTTCGGGGGCTAACACTACCCAGACTTTTGCCGCTTGTTCGGGTCCCGTCAGTTTTGTATGGACGAGCGGCAGCTATGATGGCGAGTGTTCATTCACTATCACTGACTCGCTGGGTGTGGTCCTATATACGTGCAATTCGGGTTTGGGCCTTTCGGGTGTGTTTGCCACGAGTTATGCTTGCCCGACGTGTCTGCCTCCGGCAGGCGTTGTTTCCACTGTAACATCGGACAGTGCGACGGTGTCGTGGCCGGCAAGCGTTGATGTTTTGGGCTGGTTCTATCAGTGCCATACAGGAATGTATCCTACGGGGACATGGCAGTTCACTACTGACACTTCGTTGGTTTTTGCGGGGCTTTCGGCCAATACGGAGTATAATTTTTTCCTCCGTGCCTATTGTGGCGTGGACGATACATCGACAGTGACGATACATACGTTCCGCACTTTGTGTGGAGATATGACACTTCCTTTCAGCGAGGGTTTTGAGAACAACGGTTCGATGCCTTTTTGCTGGACTCTTTGGGAGCATTCGTCGTATACGAGCTATAGCTATACTTATTCTTACCCTCAGATTTATTCGTATAATAGCCATGGGGGGAATTATTGCATTGAACTGTATAGTGACTATGGGCCAAACTCTATTATTTCTCCACGGGTGCTTATACCGGCCAATCAGATAGAGGTGACGTTCTGGGCTTATGGCAACTATGGTTATATTCAGGTGGGATATACCACCTCTGACGATTCAGCTACAGCGGTGTTCCATCCTGTGGGAGAAGTACAGTTGAGCAGTGAGTATGAGTTGTATACTGTCAGTTTTGACACGATTGCCAGTACCGACTCGGTGTATGTGGCATTCAGGGTGGCTAATAATCCATCGTATACTTACATCTATCTTGACGACATTACTGTCCGTCAGCGCAGGGCTTGTCCGTTGGTGAGTTCGCTTTCGGTGGTTTCTACTGACCACAATCAGGTTACACTGAGTTGGGATTGTCCTACCGGCACAGCTTGGGAGGTGGCCTATGGCCCAATGGGATTTGATCCCGACAGCGACACAACACGTGTGGCCGTCAATACCATTCCCACAACAATCACGGGTCTTTCGGATAGCATGGTGTATGATTTCTATATCCGTTCAGTGTGCGGCACGGAGTATGGCTACTGGTCGCTTCCTGCCACGGGGCAGCCCAATGTGTACAATATGCTGGAGACGGGCAACGATACGATTTATACCTGTGGAAAAGCTATTGCCGATCCCGGTGGAGTGGTTGGCAGTGCCCCGTATTATTGTGACGGCACGTTGATTGTCTATCCCGACGACAGCACTATGTCTGTCGGTCTGAGGGGCTTTGCCAGTCTCGGTGGCGGGACTATGGACGTGTATGAGGGCGCTGGCACCAATGGCCGTCAGTTGGCTCATCTCACGGGTTACAATGCTAATGTCGATGTGGTTTCTTATGTGGGTCCCATTACATTGGTGTTGAATACTTCGTATTATAGTCCAGAAGGTTTCCTTCTCTATACCTATTGCTCTCCCTTGTCGACATGTACACCGGTTTACAATGTAGAGATGTCGAATGTGAGTGCCCGCTCGGCTACGGTGAATTGGAGTTATGACTCTCACACCGTTCCTTTCGAGTTTAATATTACACTGACTGACACGGCCAACGAAGATGTTCTTTATTTCACCGCTCCCGATACCGCCCGTAGTATGATTCTCACAGGATTGAATCATCATACAAATTATTTGCTCGATATCCACGCCAGTTGTGAGAGCGGTGATACATCGGAGAATGTGTCCCTTTGGTTCGTTACGCCCTGTCTGGCAGGCGGTGAGGTGCTGATAGGCGACGAGAACTCCATTTCGTCCAGTGCATATCTGCCCGATTATACTTTTTACAACTATAGTTGCAGTCAGCAGATATTCGATTCTACCGAGGTGATGGGATTCGATACCATTTTTGGTATAAAGATCAACATGGTGTCGGGTGTTGCTTCCACTCGTCAGATAGATGTTTATATCGACACTACAAGCCGTAGCAGTTATACCTCCCCTTCCAGTCTTGTGCCGCAGGTGGACTCTAACCGTTATTTCTCGGGAACGTTCACGGTGGAATCGGGATGGAACGAGTTGAGGTTTGATTCTGCGTACGTCTACCCGGGACATGGTAACATCATCGTTACATTCGATGACAATACCGGTAGTTATGTTACTTCATATAGTACGCAGTCTCATAGCACTACTGAGTCAAAGTCCATCTATGCTTATGCCGATAATGTCAACTTCGACCCATCCGACAGTACAACTATCGGTTCTGTCTGGGGTTGGGGTATTGTCTCCGAACGTACTAACATGATATTCTTGACACCCTGTGTCGATGCAACGTGCGCAGCACCCAATGTGACAGTTGCCAATGTGGATACAGGCAGTGTGACGCTTTCGTGGGTGCAGGGTCTTGATGAGATAGCGTGGAGTGTTGAATATGCTCCGGTAGACAGTATGAACTGGCAAATGTACAACGCATACACTATGTTGGAAACGGCTGTTGTCTCCGGCTTGACTCCGGCAACGAACTACCGTTTCCGTGTTGGTAGTCTTTGTGGGGATACTACGGTATATGCCATTGTTGATGCGACCACCAATTGTGCTCCTTACACAAGCATTCCGATGGTGGAAAATTTCGACAATTTTGTTGCAAGTTTCAGTGACGAAAGTATGCAGAAATGCTGGGGACGCTACACCAATTATACTTCTTCTTATTCAAATTATTATTACCCATACATATATGACTATTCAGGCTATTCCCGCAGTGGCTATTCCATGTTTTTTGGCAGTTACTCGAACAACTATTACAGTCAGCTTGTCCTGCCTGAGATGGGTGTGCCTGTTGACACGCTGCAACTCTCCTTCTACATGATGGGTACATATGTCGCAGCTTATACATACAAAGTAAATATCGGTGTCCAAACCGATCCCAACAATCCTTCAACTTTCGAGTTTGTCGATAGCGCTGTCTTTTCGCTCAATGACTATGAATGGCAACTTGTTGAGTTTGACCTTTCCCGCTACACTGGCAACGGCCGTTATATCTGCATCCGTAGCGATGAATATGTAAGCGACGGGTTCTACATTGATGACCTCCGTGTGGATTATGTCAATCCTTGTAGGGCTCCCATTAACCTCGCAACACGCAATGCAACCGTCAATTCCATTGAACTCTCGTTCACCGACACCAATAATGTAGGCAATTACACCATTTTCTATGGCACAGCCGACAGTCTTGCCAATGTTACAGACTCTGTCAATATTACTACCACTACTTATACACTTGGTGGACTCCTGCAGGCAACTGCCTATCATGCTTGGGTGCGCGTCAATTGTGCTGGAGGTCTCCATAGTGCATACAAAGAATTCCCTGTTTTCAATACCCGTTGTTTGCCAATAGTGGTGAACGACACTGTTAGCTATGATGTCGATTTTGAGGCTGGCTTAGACGACTGCATGGTGCAAGAACGTTTGGATGGACGTATCGACTGGGAATGGGCAACAACGACTAACAATCCTGCCGGAGCTTATAGTGGTGGCCACATTGCTCAATTCTACAGCTATAATAATTCAGGAAGAGGCATGCTTATCCTCCCCACGTTCGACTTCTCTTCGCTTGCAGCCAATGCCGAGCTTACTTTCTATCTGGCTCAGGTGGCTCTTGGTGATGTTCAAGACAAACTCTATGTCGCCTATCGCATGTCCAGTACCACCGACTGGATTGTGATTGATTCGTTTACCAATAGTATCAACTCTTGGACATGTCAATATGTCTCGCTCCCTGCCTCAGCGGGCAATGCCAACTATCAGACAGCCCTCATCGGTGTATCCAACATGGGTAACGGTGTCAAGATTGACGAACTTAGTGTGCATGCCGCTCCCACCTGTTCGCGCCCCACGGGTTTGACAGTAACAGCGGTGACAGACAATTCGGCAGACCTTTTCTGGGACAATTCCGCTTCCTCGTATGAAGTGAGATATAGAATTGAGGGAAGCTGGTCATGGCAAAGAACAGTTTCATACACTAACAGCGTTACCCTGACAGGTTTGCAGAACCTTTCTAACTATGAAGTACGTATACGGGCACTCTGCTCTGCCTACGACCGCAGCGAATTCTGTGACATTGTCACATTCACTACCAATGCTTGTGTCATCCCTGACTTCTACTACAACTACAACCCTGCCACGGCAGTGCCGGCACTCTCTAACAATGCTCCCACCGATGCCTATTACCCGTATACCTATTCCGAAGTTCTTGTCGATGCTGCCACTCTTGCTGGTCTCGACAACATTATTGGCTTCGGTTTCGATCCCACCAATACAAGCATTGGAAACAGATTCTCCAACTGCGACATCTATTTTGGTACCACTACCGACACGGCTCTCAACAACTTTAAGTTCGATAGTTCATTTGTGCAGGTATTCCATGGCAGCCTTAACTACACTTCCACGGGTTGGAAGTATTTCCGTCTGGATACCGCCTATTTATACGATGGTACCAGCAACCTTGTCGTGGCTGTCCGGAGTTCGGGTGGCAGCTATGGCGCCTATGGTGGCAATTCTGCCTTTACAGGCCATACTAACAACTGCATCAAGACTCTCTATGCTCAGGACTATTCCGGACCTATTGATCCTTTCACAGCTTCGTCGCTCCCCGTCTTTGCACGCGTTTCCGATACGGTATCACCCAACTATGTGTTCCTCTCATGTGCTCCCTATTGTGAGGATCCCGAGATTTATTCCACATCTTCCACAACCTCGTCGGTAACCCTTCAATGGAATGCTGGAAACCGTTTTGCCGAGGTGAGCTACAAGATGGCAACCGAACCCGAATGGTCAACCCCCATTCCGGTGGAAGGCTATAGCTATACAGTGACAGGGTTGAATCACTCAACGCTCTACCAATTCCGTGTCCGTCAGAATTGCACTGCCGACAGCCTTGGTGTCTCCCATTGGGTATTTGCTTCCGAAACTACCGGCTACGTCTGCAATATCCCCACCAATGTTCAAGTGTCCGACATCACCAATTCCCGTGCCACTGTGACTTGGACTGCCGACCCGACCGACAGTGGATGGGAAATCAGGGTGTTCAACAATTCGTTTGACCAGACCTACCGTACCACTTCCACAACCTATGAGGTTACCGGACTCTCAGCTGGCGAGCGTTATCATCTCCAGGTGCGCACGCTCTGTGGTCCTCAACATAGTGTTGTTGGCGACTATTCCGAGTCGATAGACTTCACCACCCATTTCTGTGGCGCTGTAGGTGGTGTGCGTGGCGAAGCCTTAGGCAACGCTGTCAAACTCACGTGGGTCGCTGGCGACTACAACCAATTCTGGGAAGTCCAATATGGTCGTGAAGGCTATGGCCCCAATGAGGTTATCAATACTATCCTTGTCCCCGATACCCATGTCGTTATCAGCAACCTTGTACCCAATTTCACCTACGGATTCCGTGTCCGTGCCCTTTGTGGATTGAACTGGAACAGCGACTGGACTTCGAACGAGATAGTTGTCACCACTGGCGAGCGTACCGGTATTGACGATGCCAGCCAGAATTTCGAATGCTCTATCTTCCCCAACCCAGCTAACGACATGGTTAGCATCAACGTGGCTGGTGTCGATGGACGCATTACCATCTCGGTTGTTGACATCAACGGCCGTACCATGGCCACCGAAACATTGGAGTGCTCCTCCGACTGTACCAAGCAGATGGATGTCTCTGGTCTGAGCCAAGGGGCATACTATGTACGCATTGTTGGCGACAATGTGAACTCTGTTCGCAAGCTAATTGTGAAATAAAAAGAATCACCTTTTTGCCTTTGGGGCGGTCCGGTTTCCGGACTGCCCCATTTTTTCTGTCACGGGAGATTGTTGCTGCTATAGCGGGAGTGGAGGTCGTCACACTGCCGGCGGGGTATAAAAAAAGAGTCGCTGCAGCGACTCTTTTTATTGTTCGAAGTTGTCCAGCACCGGACTGGACAGAAAGGTGCACCAGTGCTTATTCAGCGTTGATGACGGCTTTGTGAACAGCATTCCAACCAGCAGCATTGATACCCCAGTTGTTGGTGGAATTCTTGTTGACATTGATTCTCACCTTGCTTCTTTTTACTTTTTTATTGGCATTGATACCCATAGTTGTATAATTTTTTATTGTTTAACTTCTTGATTCACCGTGCACAATAACAATATTGCGTCTCTCGAAAGATTCTGCAAAGTTACGAATATATTTTGATATACACAATTTTTTTTACCATGACACTTTCAAACGCGTCGAAAGAATCTTTTTTGGTACGGTGTTGCGGCATGGAGAAGGATAGATACCAACTTCCCCGCCTCAAGTGAAGCATTGTCTGAATCTTTTGCGTCGTCCTCATCTCCGGCATGTTGTTTCGACAGGTGGTCTGTTGTGCGAATTTGGTTAGAATGAAGATGTTACAATGCTGCCAAAGGCTGTTTTAGTAGAAAACTGTTGTTATATGCAAAAAAATATATATCTTTGCAATCTGAAACAATCCGCTCCGAAAGTGATATATGTATTGTATGATAAAAAATTAGTCTAATGAAAAAAACATCAATCTTGATTCTGGCCATAGTAGGCCTGCTGGTTGTCTGCTTCCTTTGGGGTGTAGGCATAAACAACAAACTCGTCAACACCGAAGAAAATGTCTCCCAAGCTTGGGGACAGGTAGAGAATGCCTATAAACGTCGTGCCGATCTCATTCCCCAGTTGGTCGCCACAGTGCAGGGCGCAGCAAACTACGAGAAAGGAACTCTCACTGAGGTGATAGAAGCCCGAGCCAAGGCCAGTTCGGTGCAGGTGGATGCCAACAATCTCACCGAAGCCAATGTGGCTCAGTTTCAGAAAGCACAGGATGCCCTGTCGAGTGCGTTGACCCACTCCATCAATGTGGTGGTTGAGCGTTACCCAGAATTGACTGCCACCCAGGGATTCCGCGACCTTCAGGTTCAGCTTGAGGGCACCGAGAACCGTATCGCCACCGAGCGTGGGCGCTTCAACGATGCCGTCAACGCCTACAACAAGATGCTGCGCCGTTTCCCCAACAACATCATTGCCGGCATTTGCGGCTTTGACAAAAAAGGCTATTTCACCGCCCCCGAAGGCAGTGAAGAACCTGTCGAGGTGAAGTTTGACTTCTGACAAGAATGAAGAAACTGCTGCTTTTGCTCTTTTTGTTGCCTACACTGGTTGTGTCGGCACAGGATTTGTGGTGCCCCGAACCAACCAACAGGCTCGTGAACGACTATTCGGGCATGCTCGACCCTGCGCAGTGCGCAAGTTTGGAGCAGCGGCTGGTGGCATTCGACGACAGCACCTCCAACCAGATACTGGTTATCATCACCCCCTCGCTCCATGGATGTGAAATCATGGAACTCGGTACCCGCATCGGTACCACATGGGGAGTGGGACAGAAAGACCTTAAAAATGGATTGGTGATTCTCATCAAGTCCAAGACCGAAGAGGAACCCTATGGCGATGTGGCTCTTGTTCCCGGTTACGGCCTTGAGGGTGCGCTGCCCGATGCTTTTTGCAAGCATATTATTGACGATCAGATGATCGGTCCCTTAGGCGACGGAGACTACTTCACTGCCCTCTGTCAGGCTTTGGATGTGATAGAACCTGTATGTAGAGGCGAGTACAGCTATGCCGACTACCGTAAGGAAGAACGGCAGGCATTGTGGTTTTTACTTGGGTTCATGCTCATCATTGTAGTCATTTTGGTGTTGGCACACCGGTATGACAAGAAACATCACAAGGATGACCACGGCGACCATTTCAGCGGCAATGCAGGCAAAGGCTCGGGGCCTTACTGGGGTGGTTTCTTCTTCCCGCGAGGCGGTTCGTGGGGCGGTGGTGGTTTCGGCTCGGGCGGTTTCGGCGGTTCAGGTGGTTTCGGTGGCTTTGGTGGCGGCAGTTTTGGCGGTGGCGGAGCCCACGGACGTTTCTAAACGGCTCTATCCTTCCGAAACGGAATATCCGTACACTTGTCCCAGTCCGCTTTTGTAGCACGCTTTCCTTTTTGTTGGCACGATTCCCCAAGTGATAGCATATTCCTCATCTCTTCCAAATCATGGAGAGGTGAGGAATGGCTTTTACAATGCCGTTTCAACAGTTTTCGGTTGTTGTGAGTCCTCATTGTGGTGGAAGTGAGTTAATTGATGCGTATAGGAGGTGCTGTTGTCTAACCCTTTCTGGTACAATCACAAACTGTTCTACCTTCGCTCGCTGTACCTCAGTTCTCCCATCGTTCTCCCATCGTTCTTCCTCCATTGAAGGATAAATGAGGGTATATCTGACGGAGAAATGAAAGAGAAGGAGTGGGTGAAAGGCGGGGCTGGAAATGCCTTTCCGACGTGGGATGACGGCCGATAGGGGTCTTAGGTGGGAGGGAAGGGGAGGATAATGGGGCGGTCGTTAGTAACCGCTGCGGTATTGTGGGTGTTATGCCAAGAAGCAATGTGAAGGATGGCGGAATTGTATGATTCGGGTTGATTGCGGTATGGATAAAGAAAGCCGGCATGTCTATTGGACGTGCCGGCTTTCGTGTGGGTATCGTCGGTTTAGCTTTCGAGGTGCTCTTTGCGGAGCAGGTCGTTGACGGTTTTGACGGGATTAAAGGTGGCTAACGGCACCTCGACAAAGAGGGTAATCCAGTTGGCCATGGCACCGTTCCAGAGACCGGGAAGTTCCTGTGATTTGAGGACGGTGGCTCCCTTGCTCTTCTTGCTGATGAATCCGGTGGCTGGGTCAATGTATTGACGGAGGTCGAAGTAGCGCCCTTTATAGTTCTTGGTGGCGCAGACAAGGTCAACAGGGTTGAAGTGCGTTGAACTGGCAAGGATTTTCTCTTGTTTGGGGTCGTTACGATTGATCTGAGCTGTTTCGACTATCTGCAGACTTTTGATTCCATGGGTGTTGCGGGTAAAGAAAGGACCGCCGCCGGGTTCTCCTTGGTTGCGTACCATACCGCACACGCGCATGGGACGGTTGAGGAGGTTGTGCAGGCGTTGGGCTTTCTGGGTCGGTTCGAGTTGTGCGTAGCCTTCGGGCAGTTCAAGATGGAGTTCTTCCTGGATGAATTGTTCGATTGCCTTGAGTTGCTTTGGGGTGGCACCTTGGTCGAGTTGGTGGAGGTAGTCGAAGCATTGCTGCTGGAGTTTGAGGAGCAGTCCGGCGAGCACTTTTTTGTAGATGATGGTGGTGTGTTTCATCCAGTCGGGCACGACATTGTCAATGTTTTTGACAAAGATGAGGTCGGCACGTTGCTCGTTGAGGTTTTCGATGAGTGCGCCATGGCCACCGGGACGGAACACGAGGTTGCCGTTGTCGTCGCGGACGGGGTTGTTCTGTTCGTCGACAGCGATGATGTCGGTGTAGTGTTTCTGTTCGGAGAAGGAGATGTTGAGTTTGACGTGGAAAGCGTCTTCATAGTACCGTTTTACTTCGGCAATCTTTTTGCGGAAGAGGGGACGGTGTTCGGGCGAGACGGTGAAATGGAGGTTGACGGTGTCGTCGCTCATGCGGGCATATTCGGCTCCTTCAACGATGTGCTCTTCGAGGGGTGTGCGCTGAAGGTGTCCGTATTTATGGAATTTGAGCAGGCCTTTGGGCAGGTTACCGTAACCCATGTATTGTTCTTTGAGGAGGAAGTTGATGACGGTAGAGAAGTCGCCGCGGTCCATGTAGTCACCGAAGTCGGCTTTGTGTTTGGCCATGCAGGCTACGAGGTCGTCAAAGAAGGCGAAGGTGCGGATTTTTTCGAGAAATTCTTTGACGGAAGGATGCTCTTTTTCTATTTTATAGTCAATGCCGAAGTAGGTGGCAGTGAAGGAGTAGAGATCCTTGAACATGCGTGTGGCGGCACCTGATGCGGGTACGAATTTGAGTATTTTTTTGCCTTGCGAAGCTTTGTTGTAGTGGGTGGCGTAGCGGTTGATTTCATCGTCGTTTAGACGGAGTATGCCTCCGTTTTCGACGGTGGCGGCATCAACCAATTCGGTTTTGGGAAATCCTTGACGGAAATTGTTTATTTGCTGTAGGACGGCCTCCTCAGTCAATCCGAGATTGGCCATTTGCCGCAGGTCTTTGTCAGTGAATTTGGTTGCCATAAGACGGTGTGATTTATTGATTTATTAAATATCTCCGAAGTCGGCACGGCCGAGGGTCTTGTCGCCAGTGACTTTGACGGTGCTGGTGACTACTTCACCCTCTTTCAGACGGACGGTGCGTTCACCTTGGCGATAGTAGAATTTGTGGTTGACGGTGTCAGGTTCGTCGATGCGGGCCTGAATGGTCATGATGGCAGGAGCGGAGAATTTGGTTTTTGCCACACCGTTCTGGTCGCACTGGACGGTGTCGGAGATGGTTCCAACGACATTGTTGTCAGGGTCGGATTCGTTGTTTTTGACATATTGGACTTTGACCCAAGCACCAGGTGCAGGCAGGTTGTTGTTCTTGGAATCTAAGACTGTGACCTCGAGATAGCAGAATGTATCCTTCTCGCAAGAGCTAAAAGCGGTGGCGGATAATGTACTGATTAACAGAATGCCCAAAATGGGGAGAATTTTTTTCTTCATAATTTTTTATTTTATTTTGTGCTTATATGAATTTTTTTGACTACTTTTGCATCTGCAAAGATAATAAAAAAACACGGTATGACGACAAAAAAAATTTGTTTTTTAGTGGCTTTTCTTGCTTTCTTGATGGGCGTTAGTGCACAAACTGTTGATAAACAGAAAGGAAATGGCGAGAAGGTATATTACGTTAAAATTGAAACTTCTTATGGTGACATGGTGGTAAAACTATATAATGAAACCCCTTTGCACCGTGATAATTTTTTAAAATTGGTGAAAGACGGCACGTATAATGACCTCCTTTTTCACCGAGTTATCAATCAGTTTATGATTCAGGGCGGCGACCCGAATTCGCGTAATGCGAAGCCAGGACAGATGCTTGGCGACGGGGAGCTGGGATATACGATTCCAGCTGAGTTTGTACCAAGCCTTTACCACAAGAAAGGGGCTTTGGCCGCTGCGCGACAGGCAGACCAGGTGAACCCGGAGAAACGTTCGTCGTCGTGTCAGTTCTATATTGTGCAGGGCAACAAGTGGGATGCTGAGAGATTGAAGATGGTTGAGCAACGCTTTGGCCATACATTTACCAAAGAACAGGCAGAGGTGTATGCCACGCTGGGCGGTACGCCTTTCCTTGACGGAGAGTATACTGTGTTTGGCGAAGTGGTGGAAGGAATAGAGGTGGTGGATAGGATTGCCGCAGTGGCGTGCGGTCCGATGGACAGACCTGTTGAGGATGTGAAAATGAAGATGACTATTATTGAAAAATGAGCATACTAAACGACAAAATTCAGGCCTATATTGAAGATATTCAGGCCACACAGATTGAAAACATTCAAGACAAAGCTGCACGGATTGAGATGTTCCGTGTGAAGTATTTGGGAAAGAAAGGTGTAATAAACGAGCTTTTTGAGCAGTTTAAGTCTGTACCTAACGAGGAAAAGAAAGACCTTGGCAAGGCTCTCAATATGTTGAAGACGGCTGCCACCAACAAGATTGAGGAGTTTAAGGCTTTCGTCGAAGAGCATCAGACCCAGGAGAGCACCAATGACTTGACAATGCCTACAGATTTCTCGGAGATGGGTAGCCGTCATGTGCTTTCGGTGGTGATGAATGAGATTATCGACATTTTCTCACGTATTGGTTTTACTGTTGCAGAATCTGTTGAGATTGAGGATGATTGGCATCTTTTCTCTGCCCTTAATTTTCCGCATGACCATCCCGCCCGCGATATGCAGGACACTTTCTTCGTGGAGAAGGAAGAGGGACGGCAGGAGGTGGCTTTGCGTACCCATACTTCATCGGTGCAGGTGCGTGTGATGGAGAACAATAAGCCTCCTATCCGTATTATTGCCCCGGGTCGGGTGTTCCGCAACGAGGCTATCAGTGCCCGTGCCCATTGTATTTTCCATCAGGTTGAGGCTTTGTATGTTGACAAGAACGTGTCATTTGCCGATTTGAAGCAGACACTGTTGTATTTTGCTAAGGAGATGTTCGGTGAACAGACTCGGATTCGTCTCAGACCGTCGTACTTTCCTTTCACTGAGCCTTCGGCTGAAATGGATATTTCGTGTGGAATTTGTGGAGGAAAGGGCTGCAACATTTGCAAAGGTACTGGCTGGCTGGAGATTCTGGGATGTGGTATGGTTGACCCCAATGTGTTGAAAGCATGTGGTATAGACCCTAACGAATATACGGGTTTCGCCCTTGGTATGGGTGTGGAGAGAATGGCTATGTTGAAATATCAGGTGCGCGACTTGAGACTCTATTTTGAGAATGACCTCCGTTTCTTGAAACAGTTTGATGCAATTGTTTGACGGGGGATACCCCCTTTAACCGCACAGGTTAGTTGATGGATTGACTCAGTGCGGATGTTGGTGTTTTGTCGAAGGAATTGTATGGATAGTTCCTTAGGGCAAAGGGAATAGAGCGGTATAGCGGGATGTGCGAAAGAGGGGGAAAGTTATAATATTACGGCTATGAGTAAGATAACGCTTAATGGAATGAAGTTCTATGCCTACCATGGTTGTTTTGCAGAAGAACAGGCTATAGGAACTCATTTTGAGTTGGATGTTGCTTTTGAGACGAATACTTCACGTGCTCAGAAGTCGGATAATATTGCCGATACGGTCAGCTATTTGGATGTGTATCGGACGGTGAAGCGGGAGGTGGAAAAACCTTCCCATTTGCTTGAACATGTGGGTGAACGTGTGGCCAGTGCTTTGTTGGCTGAGTTTGAGACTGTTGAAAATGTGCAAGTGCGTGTCTCTAAGCTGAATCCACCACTGGGAGGACATTTGCATTCGGTGACTGTTGAGGTTACAAAAGACCGGATTCACTGAAGCTGTAATAGTCGGGTTTGCCTTCGGGTTTGATGCCGACGATAAGGTGTTCGATAAGTTTGATGTGTAGTATTTTTCCTGCTTCGGATATGCGTTGGGTGAGTTCCTTGTCGGCTGTGCTTGGACGCAGGTTGCCCGAAGGATGGTTGTGAGCGACGGCAACGGCGACGGCATTGTATTGCAGGGCCTCTCGGAAGATGATTCGGAGGTCAACGGTTGTCTGTGTAAGTCCACCGGAACCAATACGTTGCTTTCGGACAACTTTGTTGCGCTGATTCAGGTATACTGCCCAGAATTCTTCGTTAGGCAGATCCCAGATTGTGGGGCCGATGACGTGGAAGAGGTCTTCGCTGTTTCGGACTATGTCTTCTTTGGTTTCTTTGGCTTCGCGCATCATTCGGTTGCCCAGTTCGAGAGCAGCGATCACGGTGACTGACTTAGCCATTCCCAATCCTTTGTGGATTTTTTTTAAATCGTTGATTTCCATTCGAGAAAGATTGGTCAGGCTGTTGCCTGATTCCTGAAGTAGTTTTTTTGCCAGGTCGATGGCACTGGTGCCTGTTACTCCGGTACGGAGCAAGATGGCGATAAGCTCGCTGTCGGTGAGGCTTTTTTTGCCCAAAGAAAGCATCTTTTCGCGCGGGCGGTCTTCTTCTGCCCATTGGCTGATGGGTAGGCTTTTGGGAGCGGAGTTTGGGATGTCGTGGCTCATTTCCGTTTTATTTTTTTGCAAAATTACGGCTTTTTTTGGAAAAATGCTTGTTGTGTCGATAAAATTTGTTATCTTTGCATATTCAAAAAGTGTAATAACTAAATAAAACTTTAATACGTAAGATATGCAGAATAAAGGACTTATCAGATTTCTTACATGGGCATTTGTCTTGGTATGTTTGTACCAATTGTCGTTTACTTTTGTTACAAGCAGGGTAGAGAAGAACGCAGCAAAAGCGGCAGACGCCTATGTTCAGAGCACAACAGCACAAAATTTAATCAACACCAAATCGCATGGTGATGCTCTGTATGCACAAGCACTAAAAGACTCGCTCTTGATTGACCGCGAGGCCCAGTATTTGGACTCGATGGCAAGCGAGAAAGTCTATCTGGGTTACACCTACCGTCAGTGCCAGGCTCGTGAGATTAACCTTGGTCTTGATTTGAAGGGCGGTATGAACGTAATGCTTGAGGTGTCCACAGTGGATGTGGTTCGCGCTCTGGCAGGACACACTGAGGATTCAGTGTTCAACAAGGCCATTGACATGGCTATCGCCACTCAGAAGAAGACTACCAATCGCGATTTTGTATCGTTGTTCTACGATGCAATTCGTCAGGTGAATCCCGATGTGCAGCTGGCATCCTACTTCAATACGCAGTTGCGTGACCGCATCAAACTGAACGATGATAATGATGCTGTTATCAAGGTCGTTAAGGAAGAGGCAGCAAGCGCTTATGACCGTACGTACGAGATTCTTCGTCAGCGTATTGACAAGTTTGGTGTGGCTCAGCCTACCATCCAGCAGTTGCGGGCTTCCGAGCGCATTCTTGTAGAGTTGCCCGGAGTGAAGGATCCCCAGCGTGTGCGCAAGCTCCTTCAGGGTACCGCCCAGTTGGAGTTCTGGCTCACCTATGATAACGCTGAAGCATACAGAATGCTTGATAAGGTGGATGCCTATATATCTTCTATCGGCGGCACAGAGACCAGTGCTGATGTCGAGGAGATCGCACAGGTGGTAGATACAGCTGCCCAACCCGTTACTGAAGGCGATTCCCTGCTGAGTGCTTTGGGTGCAGACAAGAATACTGAGGGTTCCTCCTCTGATGAACTTGCAAAAGACCACCCTCTCTTCAATGAAAACATGTTGATGCCGAACATCAATCCTCAGGGTGGTTTACTTGAAGGTCCAGTTGTCGGTTATGCTCATGCCAAGAGCCGCGATGCCATCAGCCGTATGATTGCTACCGGTTTCGAGAAACGTATCATCGACAGCCGTACTGTGAAATTCCTTTGGGCAGCCAAACCTGTTCAGGATGGTTCAGATATCTATCAACTTTATGCTATCCGCATCAATACTCGTGACGGTGTTGCCCTGCTTGACGGTAGTGTCATCACCGATGCCCGTCAGGATTTCAGCAATGCCGGCGGTAACGAGATTTCCATGACAATGAATAGTGAGGGCGCTCGCGATTGGAAGCGTATCACTGGTGAGAATGTTGGCAAATGTATTGCCATTGTCCTTGATGACTTGGTTTATTCCGCCCCTGTCGTAAATGGCGAAATTGCAGGTGGCCGTTCCTCTATCACAGGCGGTTTTACCCTTGAGGAGGCAAAGGATCTTGCAAATATTCTAAAATCAGGTAAACTGCCTGCTCCTGCTGTTATTGTTCAGGAGGCTGTGGTAGGACCTTCGTTGGGTCAAGAGTCCATCAACAAGGGTTTGATTTCATTCATCCTTGCTTTTATTATTGTACTTATTTATATGGTGGTGTTTTACAACCGTGGCGGCTGGGTTTCAGCCATCGCTCTTGTCACCAACATTTTCTTGCTGTTCGGTGTGCTTGCTTCGGTAGGTGCAGTTCTCACCATGCCAGGTATTGCAGGTATTGTGTTGACCTTGGCAATGGCTGTGGACGGTAACGTTATTATATATGAACGTATCAAAGAAGAGTTGCGTGCAGGCTCCAGTATGGCCAATGCTGTGTCGGCTGGATTCAGTAACGCATATTCCGCTATCATCGATGGTCAGGTGACCACCTTCTTGCTGGGTCTTGTTCTTATTATGTTTGGTTCGGGTCCTGTCCAGGGATTTGCTGTTACTCTCTGTATCGGTATCGTTACCTCCCTGTTTACTTCTATTTTCATCACCCGTCTCTGCATTGACTGGATGTTGAACCACAAGAAGAAGATGAACTTCTCCTTCCCCTTCTCTGAGAACTTCATGCGTAATGCCAATGTTGACTTTATTGGCAAACGCAAATTGTTCTACACTATCGCTGTCTGTGCAGTGGCTATCTGCTTGATTGGTATCTTTGCCCGTGGCTTGAGCCGCGGTATTGACTTCACTGGTGGACGTACCTATGTGGTTCGTTTTGATCAGCCAGTTAGTGCGGTGGAGGTTCGTTCTGCTCTCGACAATCAGTTTGGTGAGGCTCCCGAGGTGAAGACCTATGGCCCCAGCACCCAGTTGAAGATTACTACCAAGTATAAATTCAATGAGGATGGTGAGGCTGTCAATAATGAGATTGCTTCTATGCTGTATGCAGGAACGAAGAGTTTCTTTGCTAATGGTATCTCTGAAGAAGAGTTCCGCAGCACAGAGACCAATCCGTTGGGTATTATCCAGTCTGAGCAGGTTGGTGCTTCGATAGCAAATGATTTGGTTCGCAATGCCTTCTTGGCTGTTATCGGTGGTCTGCTCGTTATGTTCGTCTATATCGGTCTCCGTTTCCGCAGTTGGCGTTTCGGTGTGGGTAGTGTAGTGGCTTTGACTCACGATACTATTCTCGTTATCGGTTTCTTTGCCTTGTTGCATGGTTTGCTCCCCTTCAACCTTGATGTGGATCAGTCGTTCATCGCTGCAGTGTTGACGGTCATCGGATATTCGATTAACGCTACTGTGGTTATTTTTGACCGTGTGCGTGAATATCGTAAACTTTATCCTAAGCGTACGCTTAAGTCTCACATGAACGATGCTATCAACTCGACTTTGGCTCGTACGATTAATACGAGCGGCACCACGTTCTTCACATTGTTGATGATGTTCATTTTCGGTGGTGAGGTTATCCGTGGATTCATATTCGCCATCTTGGTCGGTGTTGTATGCGGTGTCTTTTCATCGGTATGTATTGCATGTTCGATAGTCTTCGAGATTTCGCGTCGTGAGCAAAAGCAACTTGAAGCTTAATCTTCTACAAAATAGACAATGAAGTATATCCTCTTCATAATCGGATTAGTCCTTTGGGTCGGAATAAGTGCTCGCAGTAAAGTGCGTAAGCAACTTTCCGACCTGGAGGATGCATCCAATGGCCAGCAAACAAGTTCTTCTCCCGCTTATGAGTCTCTTTTTACAGAGCATATGCAGGAGAAACGTAGTTTTGCTGAAGAGGAAGCTGCTGCTGGCTATTTCACCTATGAAACAGAAAAGCCATCAGACGAATCCCAGACCTCGCAATCTGCATCAGTAAAATCACCTTTTGTACAGACTGTGAAGGTCGCTAACACGGATGAAGGCTCATCCACAGTATTCGACTTGAGACAAGCCATTGTCTATAACACTATCCTCAAGGCCAAATATATCCCTGAGGTAAACCTACATGAAATTAATTAATCCTTTATAGTAATAATACCTAAAAGAGTATGTTTAAAAAAGTACTAATGACAATCGGTCTGCTGCTGATGGCGAACTTCGTCCTCGCGCAGGGTACTATTAAAGGTACCATTATCGATTCGAAGACAAAAGAGCCAGTGCCTTTTGCCAACGTCGTTGCAAGGCAAGACGGAAAACAAATCAAGGGTACGCAGACAGACATGGATGGTAATTTTACTCTTAAGCCTCTGAATGTCGGACAATACGAAATTCAGGCCTCTTGTGTCGGTTACAATACCTACACACGTGAAGACTTTACTGTAAAAGCCTCCGGTTTCTCTGTATGTAACATTGAATTGTCAACTGCCTCTAAGACTTTGGAGGTCGTTGAGATTAAGGAATCCAAGAATCCGATTATTGATATCGGATCAGCTGAGTCTGGTGAACGTGTGTCCGCAGAAGCCATTGCTCAGATGCCGGGTACATCCGTGGAGAGCATTGTGGCTGCCGTGGGTGGTGTCGGATACAATGACGGTGGTACCAGTACCGCCCGTGGTGAGGATGGTATGGTCACTAATATCGGTGGTGTTCGTAAACGTACCGGTGTTAATGTTCCTAAGGAGGCTATCGCCGAAATTCAAGTTATTCTTGGTGGTACTCCGGCCAATATCGGTGAAGCCATCGGTGGTACACAGATTATTACCCTCAAACCGCCTTCAAGTCAGTTTAAAGGTTACTTCAGCCTTGAGTCTATTCTTGACTATCGTCTGTGGAATCGTCTCACTGCCTACATTACGGGTCCTGTCATCAAACAGGATCTGAAGGATGAGAACGGCAATGTGACGGGTGATCGCACGTTGATTGGTTTCCGTCTCTCTTCCCAAGGGACATATCAGAATAGTCCTTATTATCGCCCCAGAGACCGTCGTTATATGATTGTTAACGATGATCTGGTTCGTCAGTATGAGCAAGCACCAATTAGTTATGATCCCGTGACAGGAACCACCAACTATTCTGCTGAACGAGGTCTCTACCGTGACGATTTCGTTGAAATGACAACCCTTACCAAGAAGAATTTCGGAGGTGACCAAAGTCGTGTTCCTCACACAGGCTCTTATTCTATCAAGAATAATCTGTCGTTCGATATTCGCTTCTCTGATTACGCTACTTTGGCTATCACTGGTGATCTGAACTATAGCTATAGCCCCAGTAGTTCCCTTATGCCGCTCAATATGTCCCGTAGTGGCAATGCAGTTTCCCGTGAACTTGACTGGTCAGTCACTGTTGATTTCACCCAGCGCTTCCCCGATGACGAGACTGCCAGTGCCGATAATACTGATGGTTCTTCCTCAGGTGGTAAAGCTATCAAGAATGTAATGTACAACATTGTGGCCATGTTCGAGCGTGACCGTGTCCGTTCTTATAATGAAGTCTTCGGTGGCGATCTTGGTGATGTCTTCAAATATGGTTATTATGGTCGTGTAGAGACTAATCAGAGACCCAACTATGAGCTCAATGCTAATTATAATTATAATGGTATCAGCCGTGCTGCAATGGTTCAGAACAGCTGGTATGATGTCATTGATTGGTCTACATATGAGCCTTATGCAAACAACCAGATTTTGGCCAATTACAATTTGCAGCTTCTCGGAATCCCCGATATCTCCACTTTCCTCTTCAACATCGATAACCTTCGCAGCTTTAAAGGCCTTGCAAATGGTGATTCTCCCGACAATATTTATGGTCTGCTTGACAACGTGGGTATCCAGAGTACAGGTTTCGGCTTTGCACAGGATGACTACATCTATGTTGCAGCCAAGGCCTCTGCTGAAATTAAAGGACACTCTCTTGAAATCGGTTTCCAGTATGACCGCATGGATCGTTCTCAGTATTCTCTGAGCACAGTTCCTCTGTGGACCATTATGCGTCAGAATGCCAACCGTCACATTTCTCAGATGGATCTCAGCAAACCCAATTATCGTTGGGAAGGTTCTACCCTTTATGTTGATTTCGACCGTCTGCTCAACAGAGAGGGTCAGACCTATTTCGACCGTGCCATGCGTGAATACTTGAATTGGGCTGGCAACGATAAACTCGAGGTTACCTATCTTGATGTTGACCGTTATACACCCGAGCAGTATGTCGCTGCCGGTGGTCTTGATATGTTCTCTTCCGATGAACTCTTCAACAACGGTTCTTCGCTCGTCTCCTATTATGGTTACGACCATACGGGTAAAAAGTATAATAGCAGTAACTGGAGTCTGAAAGATTTCTTCAGCCCCAGCGATCCTAAGTATCGTTATATTCCTGCTTTCACCCCCACTTATATGGCTGGTTATATTCAGGATCAATTCTATTTCTCAGACCTTATCTTCAATGTCGGTGTCCGTGTTGACATTTTCGATGCCAACCAGAGTGTCATGAAGGATCCCTATCTGCTTTATGAATCATGGACTGTTAAAGATTTGAAAGATAACAAAGCTCCTTATCAAGGTGATATCTATAGCGGCGCAGGTGACAACTGGGTAGTTTACGTCGATGCGGCTGATGCCGATAATCCTACAATTTATGGTTATCGTAACGGTTCCGTTTGGTATGATGCAAACGGTGTCGAGCTTAATTCCCCGAACGACATTGTCGGTAAATCGGGTAAGCCTACTCCCTATCGTACTCCTAACGGACAAAAAGCTCTTACCAATAACACAGTGGGTGTTGAAGCTTTTGAAGATTACAAACCACAGGTTGTTGTTCAGCCCCGTATTGCATTCTCTTTCCCCGTCGGTGAAAATTCTCAGTTCAAAGCCAGTTATGACATTATTGCTCGTCGTCCTTCAGGAAACTGGCGTGCTGAATATCTGAAGTATCTCTATATGTCTCAGATTACAGCAATCTCCAATCCTAATCTGAAACCCGAGCGTATCACAAACTACGAACTTGGTTTCCAGCAAGCCCTTAACAAGACCAATGCTATCAGCATCAGTGCATTCTATAAAGAGACCCGCGACCTGATTCAGATTGTCCAGTATGCTGGTGCCGATCCTAACAATAACTACTACTCCTACGATAACATTGATTTCAAAACGACTAAAGGTTTAACCGTCAGTTATGACCTCCGTCAGTCGAAGAACATCCGTGTCAATGCCAACTACACTCTGCAGTATGCTGAAGGTACAGGCCTTTCTTCTGCCACAATGCAGGAGCTTATCAAAGAAGGTTACACCACACTTAAGATGCTCAATCCTATCTCTGATGACCGCCGTCACGAGTTCAAGGTCAACTTCGACTTCCGTTATCTTGGTGGTAAGAAGTACAATGGACCCACTATCACCCGCAAGGTCACCGATAAAGAGACTGGTGAAGATCGTCAAGAGACCGTCAAACTCCTTGAGAACTTTGGTATTGATATCGTAGCTGTTGCTCAGTCTGGTCGTCCTTACACCAAAGCTTTTAGCAATACCCAATCGACAATTGTCGGTAGCTACAATGGTGCACGACTTCCTTGGGGCTTCTATTTTGACCTTATTGTAGATAAGCGTTTCCCCATCAAAGTCGGAAAACGTGAATCCTATCTCTCAATCGCTCTCAGTGTTACCAACCTCTTCGATATCCGTAACACCACCAGCGTTTGGCCAGTCACCGGCAACCCGGACGACAATGGTTATCTTACCGACCCCGAGACTCAGTCTGTAATTGAGCGTTACCTTGACCCCGCCTCTTACAGAGACTTATACTCCATCTCTCTTAGCAACAACTACTGGAGATACTCCACTCCTCGTCGTTTCCTTGCTACGATTGCTTACTCTTTCTAATTCATAATGAGAAAAAAATATTAAGATATGAAGAATATATTTAGCAAATTAGTATTGGTGGCTTTCCTTTTCACCGCCTTGCCTGGGACCTCCTTCGCAGAGGATTGCAAGGTCTGTAAAAAGACCTCCTCACACAAGGCCGCTGTACAGTCCAAAGCTGCCGTGTGCAAAAGAGCACAGAGTACCGCTGAGCTGAATGTCAACAATGTCAGAGCCCTTATTAACGGTTATGGCAACATGTGGTACGATGGTAGTGTGGCTCAGTATCACCTGCCTAAAAACAGTAACACTTGTCCTCTTTTCTGTGCAGCATTGTGGATCGGTGGTACTGACGTCAACGATCAGCTCCGTATTGCTGCTCTTCGTTTTGGTTCCGAAGGTGACGACTATTGGCCAGGTCCTCTTGAATTAAAGACCGCATCTGTCGATCTCCCTATCTGTAACTATTTCGACAGGCACTATATCATCACTAAGAACGAAGTGTTAGAGTTCATGTCGATGTTTGATTATACCGATCAAGGTGCTACTCCGAATGAGATGTTCTCTCCCGATGCAATCTCCGCCACTATCAAAAACTGGCCTGCATCTGGTATCAATTCAAACCAGTCTCCCTACCTTGCTCCCTTCTTCGATGCTAACCACGATGGTATTTACAATTGGGAAGAAGGTGACTACCCCTATTATGACTTCAATAATGAACTCTGCCCTCGTACGTTGAAAGCACAGTGGGGTCGTGACTATACTTCGCATGTCACTGCCACCCGCGAGACAGAAGCAGGTATTGTTGTCGGTGGTCTTCTCTCCGACCAAGTGCTGAAGGGTGACCAAACCATTTGGTGGGTTTTCAACGACATGGGTAATGTGCACACCGAGTCTCTCGGTCAGCCCATCGGTATGGAAATCCGTGCTCAGGCTTTTGCCTTCTCCACCAACGATGAAATCAATAACATGACATTCTACACCTACGAAATCATCAACCGTTCAACCTACGAGTTGCGCGAGACCTACTTTAGCCAGTGGGTTGATGCAGACCTCGGTTATGCATGGGATGACTATGTTGGATGTGATGTCAAGCGTGGTCTTGGCTATTGCTACAATGGTGACGAAAGCGATGGCCCCGGTTCTGGTTCCTATTCTGGAATTCCTCCTGCAGTCGGTATTGACTTCTTCCAAGGCCCCTATATGGATCCTGATGGTAAAGACAATCCCAAGATTGATATTTCCAAAATGCGTGCTTTCTATCCTAACCAGCTCGAGCATTATCGTCTTGCCGACGGCACCTACGATACCATCAGCCTTACCGACGACGCTGACCTCTATTATCCCAACGCTTGGTATTTCGTTCCTGGCGATGCTATTGGAAACTGCGCCATCAATGGTGTAAACTTTGGTAACAACATTGTTGATGATGAGCGTTTCGGTATGCGTCGTTTTGTGTATTACGATAACGGTAATAACTCTATCAACGGTGAGCCTTCAAAAGCCACTGACTATTATAATTATCTGCGTGGATACTGGAAGAATGGCCAGCGCATGAAATATGGTGGAAACGGTATCAGCACTGGTACTACCGACTTCAACTGCGACTTTATGTTCCCTGGTGACAGTGATCCTATGCATTGGGGTACAGATGGTAATGATGTTGATAACTGGACTGAAGTAGATGCAGGTAATTCCCCCAACGACCGTCGTTTTATGCAGTCTGCAGGTCCTTTCACCCTGAAACCTGGTGCCCTGAACTATGTTACTGTGGGTATTCCCTTTGCTCAGGCTCCTTCAGGAAAAGCCTTCTCGTCTGTTGAACTCCTCCGTGAAATCGATGATGTCTGTCAGGCACTTTTCGAGAACTGCTTCAAAGTACTCGATGGTCCCGATGCTCCTACACTTATCGCACAAGAGTTGAACAACGAAGTCATCCTCTACATTAAATATGACAATCCTGGTAGCAACAACTACGGTGAAAAATATTCTGAAGTTGATCCTGCCATCATTCGTTCGTATACCGATGCCAATGGCAATGCTGTTTTCTATTCCGATGATCAGCGTAGCTACAAATTCGAGGGATTCCAGATTTATCAGCTGAAAGATGCCAATGTCTCTATTGCCGATATTCGCGATATTACGAAGTCTGCCCTCATTGCTCAATGCGATGTCCGTAACTTCTATGATTCAATCCAAAGTATTACTTTCGATAGTGTCAACAGAACCTACGATACCGTTTTCAACGAGAACCCCAGCCTGCCTATTGGTACGCTTGTCAACTACACCCGTAATAGTGCAACGGGTCTGATGTCCCCCACCATCATGGTTGAAGGTTCTAACCAAGGCATCAAGCACGTTTTCCGTATCAAGACCGATGCTTTCGCCGAAGGCCGTAACTCTAACCTTGTCAATGGCAAAGAGTATTATTTCGTATGTATTGCGTACGCGCAGAACCGTTTTAAAGAGTTCGCAATCGAAGCTGACAAACTCGATGGTCAGAAAGAACCCTATCTTGCTGGACGTAAAGACGAGTACGGACGCACCATTACTCCGGTTGTTGCCATCCCGCACGATCCTTCTTCCGAGAATGGCGGTACCGTTGTGAATGCCGAATTTGGCATGTGCCCCAATATCACCCGTATTGAAGGTTACGGTAACGGTGGCTCTGTCCTCCGTCTCACCAACGAGTCTATTGAAGAACTCATGGGTGCCCCCGGCCAGCCTGGTAAACCCGCTGGTATGATGAAAGCCGAATCCAACGGCATGCAGGCAAATCCCTGCCAGATACTCAATCCCAAATACGAAGAGAACTATGGTCCTATTCGTGTCGAAGTTATCGACCCCCTCAACATTAAAGTCGGTAAATATCTCGTCAAATTTGACCAAAATGCTTCTGTTGAGAATAGCGGATGGGTTATCTCCAAATCGCCCGAAGATCCCACTTATGCTACCAATCCTTATATCTATGATCAGGTTATGAGCGTTAAGTCTGATTTCACCATCAGCCGTTTCAACGAGCAACTTTTCCTCGACCTTGGCATTGCAATCGCCCTGAGCAATCCTCAGGCAGTGGCAACCCCGCTCGAAATCACCACTCAGAACTCGCAAAACTATGCTTCCCGTTACTGGGGCGGTTTTGTAAATAACAATTCTCTGCTCAACTCGACCATCACCTTTGCCAATAACGAGACTCCCTGGTTAACCAGCATCGCCGATGATGATAGTTACTGGGTGCAGAACTGGATTCGTTCCGGTACTCAGTTTGCTGCCGGTACACGCAACACTTTCACCGCTACAAGTGGTGAGATCAGCTATAACGAAATCTACATTGACGAAGACTATTTCAAGAGTCAGTTGCTGTCACCCAATGGCCAAGCCTCTTGTCTTGGTGTCGATAGGTATCAGGTATTCGAAGATGTTGCCGGCGGTTGGGCTCCTTACGGTCTTACTTCCACACTCCCGTTCCATCCTGCATTCTGCTATCGTTACTATATATCCAACAGCAATATCCTTGACAGCCTTTGCCGTATAAGTGCCGTTTATGCCCGCACATACAACAATTGGACAATTACGCGTAAGACTATGGATAACTTCCGTAACAAATCGCTTAACTTCAACGATATGTCCAAACTTCCCAGCGTGCGTATCGTTTTCACCAGCGATACCTCCAAGTGGACCCGTTGTCCTGTCCTTGAAATGTGCGATGACTATACTCAGGCTGAAGGCAATGCACGCCGTTTCCAGATGCGTAAACATCTTTCTGTTGACAAATTGGGTCGCACAGTTGAAGAGGCGGGTGTAACCGCCGATGTTGACGATGTCAATAACCCTGCATACATTAGTGCTACAGGTATGGGTTGGTTCCCGGGTTACGCTATCAACACCACCACCGGTGAGCGTCTCAATGTATTGTTTGGTGAAGATTCCCGCTTTATCCAATACAACGGTGCCGATATGCTCTGGAATCCCACCTACGCTCTTACCGAGGGTACGCAGAACTATGTCATGGGTGGCCGTCACTTCATCTATGTCATGAATGCTACCGATCAAACCTTCTTTGATATTGTCAACAACTCCAACTCCGTTGTGACATCCTTCAGGACTCCTTCTTATGATGCTGGTCGTTGGGCAGTCAAGATGCTCAGTTCTCTCGACCGTCTCATGGACTTTTTCCCCACCTCCGATGTCGACCGTCTGCGTTGCAATCATGGTGTGCTTGATGGTGAGAGCACCACTCTTATCCCCCAGCGTGACTCTGCTTCATTGTTCTTTGCATCGGTGGCTTGGGTCAACATGCCCATGGTCAATCCTCGCTTCCAGTTCAAGAACCCCATTGACATTCCCTGTGATGTGACCATTGATATTGATGTCAACACACCCTATGGACGTTATCTGTCGCCCAACGGTTCTGCCGTCCGCCTGTTTGACAACGTCGAAACCCAGAATGCCAACTATCCTATGTTCATGTTCGAGTTGACACCTGACATTGCCACCCTCACCAACCAGGCTTCGCGCAATAATGCCTCGAAGACCTATCAGGATTCCATCCTCAGTCTCATCAATGTCGTCCCGAACCCCTATTACAGCGCTTCTGCCTATGAAACGGTTAGCCAGTTGGAGACAAAGGTTCGCTTTGTCAATGTCCCTGTAGGTACAGTTGTTTCCATCTACACTATTGACGGAACCATGGTTCGTAGACTGGGACCTACCTCTGGTACCGCTACCACTCTCGATTGGGATCTGCATAACCATAGTGGTATTCCCATTGCAGGTGGTGTCTATCTCATCCATTTCAAAGTTCCCGGCATTGGCGACCGTGTTGTCAAATGGTTTGGCACCATGCGTCCTGTTGACCTGAACCAATTTGGATTCTAAGAACTGTTTGTTAATCTTTAAAAATGACAGAAATGAAAAACATAATTAGAATATTTGCTGTAGTAGCCATCATGGTGCTCATGTCAACCGAGTCTGTGTGGGCCGGTAACGACAAGCGTAGAGGTACTGCCGGTGCCACCGAGTTGCTCATCAACCCGTGGGCCCGCAGCACAGGCTGGGGTAGCGCCTCTGTGGCCAATGTCCGTGGCTTGGATGCGTTCTATTCGAACATCGCCGGCCTCAGTTACGTCAACAAAATAGAATTCACCTACACCAACACCATGCTCTATGGTGGTATCAAGGGTCTCAACAGCGGTGCTTCTATCAATGCTCTTGGTTTGGGCATCCGTGTTTTCGACCGGGGTGTCATGGGTATCAGCCTCATGTCCTTAAGTCTGGGCGATATCGACAAAACCACTGTTCTAAGCCCCGAGCCCATCAATGGTACTTTCTCACCCACCCTTATGAATATCAATGTGGCCTACTCGCACACTTTCACGGCTTCCATTCGTGGTGGTGTGAATTTGAAAGTCATCAGCGAGTCCACCGATAACATTACGGGTAGTGCATTTGCCATCGATGCAGGTATCCAGTACGTCACAGGTGCCGACGATGAACTTAAGTTCGGTATCAGCCTGAAAAACTGGGGACCTTCCTTCAATTTTGATGGAACTGGCTTGTCCATCTCCATGGTCAACGATGCTGAAAACAGTATGACAGTCCAATACCGTTCCGGCAACATGGAACTTCCCACTTGCCTCAACATTGGTCTTTCTTACGATTTTCTTATCGAGGCTTTGAGCCAGCGTATCACTCTTGCCGGTGCCTTCACCTCCAATGCTTTCCTCAAAGACAACTTCTCGGTTGGTTTAGAGTATAGCCTGCTCAACATCTTCAACCTGCGTTGCGGTTATGTTTACCAAACCGATATATTCAGCGAAGCCCTCCGTACCACAGCCAACACTGGTTTCTCTGCAGGTGCCTCCGTTGATGTTCCTTTGTCGAAGAAAGGCAGCGACAATCCAACGTATCTTACTATCGATTACTCCTATCGCACCAGTGCCAATCTCCGTGGCACACATGCCATCGGCGGTACTTTCCGGTTCTAAGACACATTGAACATACTCTATAATTAGGAAAGGCTTTCATAGCCTTTCCTAATTTTTAAACGCTTTCACCTAACAATCTTTTATAATTTATCATGTCAGAAATCAAATATTATAGTGAAGAAGGACTCCAGAAGCTGAAAGACGAGCTTCATCACCTTATTGCTTTTGAACGCCCTGCAGCCTCTGCAGCTATTGCCGAGGCTCGCGACAAAGGCGACCTTTCTGAAAATGCCGAATACGATGCTGCCAAAGAGGCACAAGGCCATCTTGAAGCCCGTATATCCAAACTTCAGGATCTTGTTGCCAATGCCCGCCTTCTCGACGAGTCGAAAATCGATACCTCAAAAGTGTTGCTTCTTTCTAAAATCACTATCCGGAACATCAAGAATAACGCTAAACAGGTCTATACCATTGTTCCCGAGAGTGAGGCCAGTCTGAAAGAGGGCAAAATCTCAGTCACTTCCCCCTTTGCCCAAGCCTTCTTGGGCAAACGTGCAGGCGAACAAGTCGATGTTGTCGTCCCAGCAGGCACTATGCAATTCGAAATTCTCTCTGTAGAACGCTAACTTGGCAAATCCAAAATTTCCTCCAAGGAGGCTTATCTTTCCCCTGTTGGAGGATTGGGCTGCCCCGACCGCTATAGCCGATTAGAAGAAGACCTCATGCACCTGTGTGGCCTCTTCGCATCCCAACCCTTAAGGTTGGATTCAAAACAGATCGATATGGCATTCATCCCATCCCGTAGGTCTCTGTAGATTCAGAGATTGCGGTTTCAGGCTGGCGGCAAAAGAGATTCTTAAATTTGCCCCATTCCCGTTTTGGTGGAATGATGAGTGCGGCAAGCCCCGCCAATAACGACTGCCGTCAAATTTTGCCGTATAGAACTCTGAGCGTCCCGGTATCCTTTCCAGGACGCTCTTTTTCATTTCTGGAATAGCTCTCAAGCCATCTTACCGTCGCTTGTTCTCCCATCGTTCTCCCATTATCGAGGAATAAATGAAGGTGGATGGAACGAATAACGGGCGGAGAAGGAGCAATGGAAGGGTGTGAAAAAAAAGAGGGAGGCGGTAGCCAAGTACCGTCTCCCTTTTTGTGTGCGATGTGTCGTGACCTGTTATTCGATGGCTTTGGCTATTTTGTCGGCCAGAGCTTTCATTTCGTCGGGTTCCATCTTGATGTGGTGATGGAAATTGAGGTCAGCTTCGGTCTGCATGGGAACAAGGTGGATGTGGGCGTGGGGCACTTCGAGACCCAGCACGGCAACACCGATTTTGACACAGGGGCAGGCTTTTTTGAGGCCTTGTGCCACACGGTGTGTGAAGCGTTGCAGTTCGCAGTAGAGCTCTTCGTCGAGGTCGAAGATGTAGTCGATTTCTTTTTTCGGGATGCAGAGTACGTGGCCTTTGACCACAGGGTTTACATCGAGGAAGGCAAGGCAGTTGTCGGTTTCGGCAACTTTGTAGCAAGGTATTTCACCAGCTACGATACGTGAAAAGATTGAAGCCATGGTTTTATGTGTATTTAATTGTTGTAGATAAATGTTCCGTTCTCGGTGGCGACAGTTACTTGCGGGTTTTCGCTGGCTTCGACGTGACCGATGATTTGGGCGTCGATGTTGAAACTGCGGGCGATGTTGATGATGCCTTGGGCGGTCGGCTCGTCGGTGTAGATTTCCATGCGGTGTCCCATGTTGAATACTTTGTACATTTCTTTCCATTCAGTTGCGCTTTCGTCGTGTATCATGCGGAAAAGCGGGGGGATGGGGAAGAGGTTGTCTTTGACCACATGGAGTTTGTCTATGAAGTGCAGCACTTTGGTCTGGGCACCGCCGCTGCAGTGTATCATTCCGCTGATGTGGGGGCGGTATTCGTCAAGCACGCGGCGGATAACAGGGGCGTAGGTGCGGGTGGGGGAGAGTACCATTTTGCCTGCATCGACACCGGGCACTTCGGTGGGGTCGGTGAGGCGGCGGTTGCCGCAGTAGACCACTTCATCGGGCAGGTTGTGGTCGTAGCTCATGGGGTATTGCTGGGCGTAGTGTTTGGAGAAGACATCGTGGCGGGCAGAGGTAAGGCCATTGCTGCCCATTCCGCCGTTGTATTGGTCTTCGTATGTGGCTTGTCCGAATGAGGCGAGGCCGACGATGACGTTGCCGGCGTGGATATGGGCGTTGTCGATGACGTCGGCACGGCGCATGCGTGCGGTGACGGTAGAGTCGACGATGATGGTGCGTACGAGGTCGCCCACGTCGGCGGTTTCGCCACCGGTGAGGTAGATGCCTATTCCGAGGTCGCGCATCTGTTGCAGAAACTCTTCGGTGCCGTTGATGACAGCGCTGATGACTTCGCCGGGGATGAGGTTTTTGTTGCGTCCGATGGTGGAGGAGAGGAGGATATTGTCAACTGCGCCCACGCAAAGCAGGTCGTCGAGGTTCATGACGACGGCATCGATGGCAATGCCTTTCCATACGCTCATGTCGCCAGTTTCTTTCCAGTAGAGGTAGGCGAGCGACGATTTGGTGCCGGCACCGTCGGCGTGCATGATGTTGCAGTAGTAGTTGTCGCCTCCAAGGTAGTCGGGTATGATTTTGCAGAAGGCTTTTGGGAAGAGTCCTTTGTCAATGTTTTTGATGGCGTTGTGTACGTCTTCTTTGGAGGCGGAAACGCCGCGCAGGTTGTATTTCAATGTGTCCATAGTATCGTGGTGTTTTTTTATGTTGGTTTCTGTATTGATGTTTTATCCGTGTTGTTCGCTGGTTCCGAGTACGGAGGCGGTTTTAACGCTGTTGTCTATGGCTTCGGAGACGTTGATGATGTAGTCGCCGAGTTTTTCATAGAGGGCATAAAGTGAGCTGTAGGCATTGCCAATGGCGAAGTCGTAGACATCAAGTTTGAGAGCGTCGAGGTGGCGGGAGCGCAGAACGTCGCGGTATTGGTTGATGGCGTGTTCGGCTTCGTAGGCTGCTTCGAGGTTGATGTGGTGGAAGTCGTTGTGGATGTTGTTGTCCATGATGTCGAGTGCGTTTTGTACCAGTTGGGTCATGTGGCTGAGGTTGTCGTTGAGGCCTTGGTCGAAGTGTACAGCGGCGTCGCGTTTGTTTTTGCGGGTCATGGCTATCTGGAAGATGATGTCGCCGATGCTTTCGAGGTTGTCAACGATGCGAAGCATGGAGGAGACACGTTGGGAGCCTTCGGCCGAGAGGTCGGCGGCGGCGGTTCTGGTGAGGAATTTTGAAATCTCCATTTCCAGACGGTCGGAAATGTTCTCGTATTTTTCGATGCGTTCGAGTATTTTGTTGAATTCGTCGTCTTCTTTGGCTGTACGCAGATCGGGGAGAAAGGTGAACATGCGCAGGATGCGCTTGGAGAAGTTTTCGATTTCGTTTTGTGCGGCTTGTAGGTTGAGTTCGGCAGTGTTGGTGAAGCCACCGCTGATGAAACGGAGACGGAATTCATCTTCTGATTCTTCGGGTGGGGTTTTGACCATGAGGTTGACAATTTGAATGAATTGTGGTATAAAGAAGGATAGGATGATTGTGTTGATGAGGTTGAAGAACGTGTGGAAGATGGTGATGGCCAATGGTATGAGGGCTATGGGAAGGAGTTGGAAATCGAATACGGGAGTGTGGCCGGAGAAGAATTGGGCAAGGTAGGCAATGAGGTTGAGTTCGGGGTAGAAGACGATGAGTGACAGGATGGCACCCACCATGTTGAAGACGAAATGGGCACGGGCAGCCTTTTTCCCTGCCGAGTTGGCCACGGTGGCGGCGATGTTGGCGGTGAGGGTGGTGCCGATGTTTTGTCCGATGGTGACAGCTACAGCTATGTCAAGATTTATCCAGCCGTTGGCGGTCATGATGAGTGTGATGGCCATGACAGCCGATGAGGCTTGTAGGAGTACGGAGAGTGAGGCACCGAGGGCGATGAATAGGAGGATGGACCAGAATCCCCATTCAGACCAGTTGTTTAATGTTTGCAGGATGGAGGGGATGTGGCCAAGGTCAGGTATGGCGTGTTGTAAGAATTGTAGGCCGACCATGAGGATGCCAAAACCAATGATGAATTCACTGATGGATTTGGCTTTGTCGCCTTTGATGAACATGAGAGGGACGGCAAGGGAAAAGATGATGAGAGGGAGGATGAATTCGCTGGTGCTACATTTTATGCCCAGAAGGATTATCCATGAGGTGATGGTGGTGCCGATGTTGGCACCCATGATTACGGCTATGGCACCAGCCAGTGTGAGGAGGCCGGAATTGACGAAACTGACAACCATGACAGTGGTGGCGGTGGAGGATTGGATGGCTGCTGTCACGGCTGTACCTGTGACAATGCCGCGGAACGGATTGTTGGTCATCTGGCTCATTATGCTGCGCATTTTGTTCCCCGCGACCTTTTGCAGTCCTTCGCTCATGAGTTTCATGCCGTAGATAAACACTACGACAGCACCCGCAAATTTGATAATTATCAGTAAAATGTCCCAAAAATTCATCGAGGTGTGACTGCTCTTGATTAGATTTGCAAAAGTACACCCTTTTTTTTATATTATTGAAAAAAAGATTGTTAATTTTTTGTTTCATGCGCAGACTTTACTAACAAAAGTTAAAAATGGCGTTTTTTGAAAAAAAAAGTTGTCATGTAAAAAAAAAGTTGTACTTTTGCATTCGATTTCAAACGAACAAAAGGATAAAAATAAAACGAAAAATAAGAAATGTATCTGACAAAAGAAAAGAAGGAAGAGATTTTCGCCGAGTATGGTAAAGGTGCGAAAGATTCTGGTTCAGTTGAGGCACAGATTGCTTTGTTTACCTACAGAATCCAGCACCTGACAGAATTGATGAAAAAGAATAAGAAAGATCAGGTGAGTGAGCGTGCACTGGTCTCCCTCGTGGGAAAGCGTCGCCGTCAGCTTGATTATTTGAAGGATGTTGACATCGAGCGTTATCGTGACATCATCAAGAAACTCAACTTAAGGAAGTAATAGTTTTTCATATTTATTTGGTTATGGTTGGCGTCCCTGGGTTCTCTGGGGACCATTTTTTGAAAGAAACTAAAGATTAAATTAATATAGCTTAGCCAGCAGGAGAAATCCTTGCTTGAGCAGGTATTTTGCGTGGCGCACGGTGCGCCACGTAGCGGAAACAAAGAAATAATAAAGGAAAAATGAACATTATCACAAAGAAGTTCGATCTGGGCGATGGCCGTATGATCGAGATTGAAACTGGCAAACTCGCCAAGCAGGCCGACGGTTCTGCGGTAGTAAGAATGAATGACACGATGCTGTTGGCCACAGTGTGCTCGAAAAGAGAGGTGGGAGAGAATGTAGACTTCATGCCGTTAACGGTCGATTATCAAGAGAAGTATGCCGCTATGGGTCGCTTTCCTGGTGGCTTTTTTAAACGTGAGGCGCGCCCCTCGGAATATGAGATTCTTATAGCCCGTTTGGTTGACCGTGCTCTGCGTCCGTTGTTCCCCGACAATTTCCATGCCGAGGTACAGGTGCAGATTACCCTTATTTCGGGCGACAAGAATACTATGCCCGACCAACTGGCTGCGTTGGCAGCAGCTTCTGCGTTGGCAGTGTCCGACATTCCGTTTAATGGTCCGGTATCGGAAGTGCGTGTATCGTATCTTGACGGTGAGTATGTCATCAATACGCCGATGCAGGATATTGAGCGTGCCGACCTTGACTTGATCGTTGCCGCCACCGAGGATAATATTATGATGGTGGAAGGAGAGATGAAGGAGGTGAGCGAAGAAGTAATGCTGGGAGCCCTTAAGGCAGCGCATGAGGCTATCAAGATACAGTGCCGTGCCATAGCCGAGCTTACTGTTGAAGCCGGTAAAACCGAGAAACGTGAGTATTGCCATGAGGTCAATGACGAGGAGCTGCGTCAGCGTCTGCACGATGCTGTTTATCAGAAGTGCTACGATTTCAGCAAACAGGGTATTGCCAATAAGCATCAGCGCGAAGAAGGCTTTGAGGCTATCAAGCAAGAGTTTATCGATGCCAACTATACGGAAGAGACGCTTACCGACGAGGTGAAGTTTATGATTGACCGCTATTATCACGACACTGAGCGTGAGGCTATGCGCGATATGGTTCTTGCTGAGCGTACCCGTCTTGACGGTCGTCAGTTGGATGAAATCCGTCCGTTGTGGAGCGAGGTGAATTATCTGCCTTCGGTTCATGGCAGCGCTATCTTTACTCGTGGTGAGACCCAGTCGCTGAGCACCGTCACTCTCGGCACCAAGCTTGATGAGCAGATTATCGATGGCGCTGTTATCGAGGGTACCCGCCGTTTCTTATTGCATTATAATTTCCCGGGCTTTGCTACGGGTGAGGTGAAGGGTAATCGTGGTCTTAGCCGTCGTGAGGTGGGACACGGACATTTGGCTTGGCGTGCTCTTAAGGAGGTTCTTCCTACCGAGAGCGAATGCCCGTATACAATCCGTGTGGTTTCCGATATCCTTGAATCCAACGGTTCAAGTTCCATGGCTACCGTATGCGCTGGATGCATGGCATTGATGGATGCTGGAGTGAAACTCCGCAAGCCTGTGGCTGGTATAGCAATGGGTCTTATAAGCAAGGGTGACAAATGGGCTGTGCTCAGCGATATTCTTGGCGATGAAGACCATTTGGGCGATATGGATTTTAAGGTCTGTGGTACTCGCGATGGCATCACTGCTTGCCAGATGGATATCAAGGTCGACGGTCTCAGTTATGATGTCCTTGCCAAGGCTTTGGAACAGGCTCGTCAGGGTCGTCTCCATATCCTTGACCATATAGAGGACACTATTCCTGCTCCTCGCGAAGATTATAAACCATTCGTTCCCCGTATTGTGCAGATCCTTATCCCGAAAGACTTTATCGGTGCTGTTATTGGTAAAGGCGGTGAAGTTATACAAAAGATTCAGTCCGAGACCAACACCATTATCAACATCGAAGAGGTTGGCGAAAACGGTGTTGTGGATGTTGCTTCGCAGGATAAAGAGAGTATTGAAGCCGCTATCAAGTGGATTAAGGATATTTGCACAGTGCCCGAAGTGGGACAGATTTATGATGCCAAGGTAATCAGTATTGTAGAATTTGGTGCATTCCTTGAGTTCCTGCCGGGTAAAGAAGGTTTAATGCATATCAGCGAGTATGACTGGAAACGCACTGACACTTTGGAAGGCCTTTTGGAAGAAGGTGATATCATCAAGGTGAAGATTATTGCCGTCGATGAGAAGAATGGCAAGTTGAAACTGAGCCGCAAGGCATTGCTCCCTAAGCCTGAAGGTTATACTGAAGACAAGCCTGCCCGTCCTCCTCGTCGCGAAGGTGTTGGTGGCCCTCGTCGCGAAGGCGGTAACGGCCCTCGTCGTGAAGGCGGTAATGGTTTCCGTCACGAAGGTGGTGGCGATTCCCGTCCTGAAGGTGGCGAACGTCGTCGTAGCGGTGGTCCTCATAGAAGATAAAAATTTTTTTCCACTGGATGCAATAAATAAGCAAAAGGTGAGTTATTGGGGTGTCTGTTTGAATGGCAGCATTAGGCTGGCACCCCTATATGCGACAGTAGCTCAGTTGGCAGAGCGGCGGCTTCCCAAGCCGCAGGTCGCGGGTTCGAACCCCGTCTGTCGCTCAAATGAAAAGAAGAATCCATGAAGGCAAGGGCTTTCATGGATTCTTTTGTTTATATGATGGTTTGAAGAATCTTTATTGCAAAGAGGCTTTAATGTAGGGGGCGGTGATAGAGAGTTGGGAATTAAAAATCATGTGTGGAGCGCCGCAATAGAGCAGACGACCGCCGTTACCTCCACCTCCAGGCCCCAATTCAATAAGGTGGTCGGCCTGTTTCATCACATCCAGGCTGTGCTCAATCAAAATAAGTGTGTTTCCAGCATCGGCCATTTCATCGAATAGCTCCATCAAGCGACGTACGTCATCCAAGTGGAGGCCGTCGGTAGGTTCGTCAATAATGTAGGTATGACCAGACGACAAACGTGTCTCTGTATCGGAAAGATGTATGGCAGTGCTATACAATCGGTCAGCCAGTTTGACCCGCTGCAGTTCTCCGCCGCTCAGTGTGCTCATGCTTTGATTGAGATGTAGGTATCCCAACCCCACCTTTTGGAGCATCCGCAACTGAGGCAGGAAAGGCTGGCCTCTAAAGAACCTGATTGCTTCTTCGACGGTCAAGTCCATTACCTCCGCTATAGTCTTGTCGTGATAGCGGTATTGCAGGGCTTCGTGGCTGTAGCGTGTGCCGTGGCATTCCTCGCAAACGGTCTCGATGCTCTCCATAAAGGCCATATCTGACACGATGACCCCTTTCCCCTTACAGGCAGGGCATGCTCCTTTGCTGTTGAACGAGAAAAGCTGTATTGATGGCCTTCTGTTCAGTTGTTCATCGGTTACGCCCTCCTTCACAAACAGCCGGCGTATCGTGTCAGCAATGTCAAGGTATGTGGCCGGGGTGCTGCGCAGGTTGATACCGATGTCTTTTTGCCCAATAAAAATGAAAGGCTCTGTTGATTGCTGCATGAAATATTCCATCAGCGAGCTTTTTCCAGACCCGGCCACGCCGGCGATGACCGTAATCACCCCCTTGGGAATATCCACGTCAATGTGTTGCAGGTTGTGCAGGCGGGCATCCTTGATATGGAACCATCCCGTTGGTGTCCGGTAATTGTTTTTGAGTGGGGTGACATGACGGAGCATCCTACCAGTCACCGTATCCGAGGCAAGTAGACTTTTGTATCCGCCTTCGAACATGATTTCTCCGCCGTGGTCGCCAGCTCCTGGCCCCATGTCCACGATGTGGTCAGCCATGGCGATAATCTCTCGGTGGTGCTCCACTATCAGGATGGTGTTTCCGTGGTCGCGCAAGTGTCGTAATGAGTTCTTCAGACGGCTGATGTCCTGTGGGTGCAGCCCCACGCTGGGTTCGTCCAACACATAAGCCATGTCCGTCAAAGGCGAGTTAATATATTTGGCTATCTTGATGCGTTGTGCTTCACCGCCGCTCAGTGTGCCCGTCCCTCGGCTCAACGACAGGTATCCTAACCCAATGTCACAGAGCGCCTGCAATCGTTTGCCAAGCTCATGTTTCAGGTCGGTGGCCAAAGGGTGGTCGATAGTTTCGATGAAGGTCTTCGCTTCGTCAATCGGCATGGCTACTACGTCGGCCAGATTCTTTCCCTTTATTCGGCAACTCCTTACTCTTTCGTTCAGTCTTGTCCCGTGGCACTCGGGACATTCTTTCGTGCAGGTCATCCCGTCCAACACCTTCTGTTGTCGCTTCCCCTCTTTGGTGGTAATGATGCTGCGGTACATACGAGGATAGAGCCCCTCAAATTTGGCCGACTTCGGCCAGTTGTCCGGCGGGTTCTTCAGCCTTATCTGTGGTGAATAGAGTAGCAGGTCAAGCTCCTCGGGAGTGTAGTCGCGTATTTTCTTGTTCAGGTCAAACAGGCCGCTGTAGGCATATCGCTTCCACCGCCACGCACCGGTAGTGAAGGTGGGGAAGTGTATCACATCTTCGTCGTTAAGGCATTTATCGAAATCCACCAGTTTGTGGATGTCCAAGTCGGTCACCTCACCCAGACCGCCGCAACGGGGACAGCTGCCCGAAGGATGGTTGAACGAGAAAGTGTCGCTGTAGCCCACAAAAGGCTCTCCGATACGTGAGAACAGCAACCTTAGCAGCGCGTAGATGTCAGTGTACGTCCCCACTGTTGAGCGGCTGTTATTGGCAGGCTTCTTTTGGTCAATGACGATAGTCACCGGCATGTTCTCTATCCGTTCCACGTGGGGACGTCCATACTTAGGCAGATATTGCTGCACAAAACTCGGGAACGTCTCGTTCAGTTCGCGGCGGCTCTCGGCAGCGATAGTGTCAAGGCACAGCGACGATTTCCCCGACCCCGAAATCCCTGTGAACACAGTAATCTTTCCCTTCGGTATCTCTATCGACACCGATTTCAGATTGTTCTCCGTTGCCCCGACAATGGTGATATTGTTCATCTAAATCGTGTTCTTAGTAATTATTAACGTCATGAATGACTGGTGCAAAGATACGAAATCTTTCGATAATGGCAAGAAATATCTTTTGCTGCCAGCAAAAGATATTGTCTAAAGAGAATGTGTATCACAGGAATGAAATGTATAGTCAAATACCCATCACTATAGGAGTTAAAAACGCATGATTATTTATATTAAAGAGACTCCTATAAATCACCCCAAAGCGGGTGAGATATGAATAACATCGTACATGCCGTAGGCGTAGTTCAGTGATTATCTGGGGCATCAGGTCGCATCCCGATGGGGACGTGACATAAAATACAAATAAATAAAACCTTCCTATATTAAAGAGGTTACGAAGTGGATTCTAATCTTGCAAAAAAAGGACTTCGAAACAGGACTCTCCCTTAACCCTGGAAGAATCGACTCGAAGGAGGCTGGAAAAAAACATGGCAAAATTAAAGGCAAAGATGCAGGAGCAAAAGACTGAATAGGCAGAATGCCACTTCTTGTTTTTAATACAAGATTATTATAAAAAGTCATTATACCGAATAACTTTCGTAACTTTGCATTTTCTCCGCCTATGTGCGGAACGATACAATATGCAATAAAACAATACAATAAATAACAAAACTCTAAATGGAAAAGAAGAACTTTAAGCAAGAAGTTTTTGCCTACATCCTTTTGATAGTGGGCAGTGCCCTCTTTGCCGTGGGCGATGTGATGTTTGTTAATCCCTATCTCATGGCTCCTGGCGGCACCTATGGTCTCTCCAACGTGCTGAATACCCTTTGGCCTTGGAAGATTGCTTTATATGCTATCTGCATGGATATCCCCCTGCTCATCATCGGTACCATCATCTTAGGTCCCAAGTTCGGTGTCAAGACAGTGGTCTCCACAATATTGATATTTGGTTTCACCTTCTTGTTAGAATCCATCTGGGGTTATAATCCCGTAATCCATGATGGTGCCATCGTGGCCAACCCGATAGAAGGCCTGAGTATGGTTGAAATACCCAACCATGGCGGTTGGTTTGTGCCCGACTACTTCCTCAACACTGTTGTCGCCGGCCTCATCTATGGTGTGGCTATTGGTCTCATTTTCCGCTCTGGTGCTACAAGCGGTGGCAGCGACATCATCTCCATGATTCTCCACAAATACACCAAAATCTCTCTTGGTACCCTCGTGCTCATTGTCGACAGCTGCATCACCCTTACCACCTTTATCGCCTTCGGTGACATCCGTCTGCCCATCTACTCCATCATTATCATCTTCATCGAGAGCAAGGTCATCGACCTTGTCGTCGACGGTATCAAGAGCTACAAGACCGCTCTCATCGTCACCGACAAAATGGACGAAGTGAAAAACTACATCCTCAACGACCTGCACCGTGGTGGCACCTGCATCACTGGCGAAGGCCTCTACAACGGCACCGAGCGCAAAATGATTTATGTCACCATGGAGCGTGCCGACTTTGTCAAGCTGCGTGCCAATCTCCGCAACCTCGACCCCTCGGCCTTTGTCAACGTCATCGACAGTGCCGAAATCATGGGTAAAGGTTTCAAAGCCCTCCCCACCGAATAGTCCGATGTTTATGGCCGTACTGTCGGCAGTTTTTTGATTCTCAATTCTCAATTTTCAATTTGTAATGAAGGTCCTCCAACTTTGCAACAAACCTCCCTTCCCGCCTGTCGACGGTGGCACCTTGGCCATGAACAGCATCACCCAAGGGCTGCTCGCTGCAGGCTGCGAAGTAAAAGTCTTGTCCATGACTACCGACAAGCACCCTGTGTTGGACGACCGCATTCCCGACCACTATCGCCAAGCCACCCGCTTCGAGTCAGTCTATGTCGACCTTAGCATCCGGCCTCTCGATGCCGGGGTGGCTATGCTTTGTGGCGACTCTTACCATGTGCGCCGTTTTGAGAGCAAAGCCTTTGCCGCCCGGTTAGCCCAAGTACTCAAGGACGAGACTTTCGACATCGTCCATGTCGAAAGCATTTTCCTTGCCCCCTATGTGCCTGTTATACGCCGTCATAGTCAAGCCCCGATATTCCTCCGTGCCCACAATGTAGAGAACCAGATTTGGCACCGCATCGCTCAAAGCGAGCGCAACCCGTTCAAAAAGTGGTATATCAAACATCTGGCTTTGACCCTTGCGGCCTATGAGCGCGAGCACATCAACGATTTCGACGGTGTAGTAAGCATCACCGACAATGATGCCGAATATTTCCGTGCCAATGGGTGCCGAAAATCCATCGTCACCATTCCCTTTGCCATCACCCCGACCTACGAGGTCTCTCAGCTTGAGGAACCCGCTACCCTTTTCCATCTCGGTTCCATGGACTGGCTTCCCAACCAGGAAGGTGTGCGTTGGTTCCTTGACCAAGTGTGGCCTCTTGTGCATAGCCAAATCCCCTCCGTCACCCTCTTTCTGGCGGGTCGCAAAATGCCCGACGACCTCCTCAATCTCCATCTCGAAGGTGTCAACGTGGTGGGCGAAGTGCCCGATGCGGCCTCCTTCATCGCCTCCAAGCAAATCAACGTTGTCCCTCTCCTTAGCGGAAGCGGCATTAGGGTCAAGATTATCGAAGCCATGTCGATGGGCAAAGTGGTAATCACCACCACTCGTGGTGCGCAGGGGATACCCTGTACCGACGGTGAAAACCTGCTCATTGCCGACACTCCGCAGCAGTTTGCAAACCAGATTAAGCGGTGTGTCGACGATGCCGCATTCCGCGAACATGTGGGCTGCAACGCCCGTCAGTTCATCGACGACACCTACTGCATCGAAACCCTCACACGCAAACTTCTCGATTATTACGAAAAACATTTAAACCTTGAATAATTATGAATAAACACACATCATCGCAGCGTTTTCGTCTGCCTCTCTTATTGCTCAGCCTGACAGCCTTCATGTTCCTCGGCACCGCCCTTCAGGCGCAGGTGGCCATCCCCGGTACACGGGTGCAATACACCTTCCCCAGTAAATGGAACTATCTGACCTCAAAAAAAATAGACCAGAACACCACCGTCTTCCACTATTACTACACTGCCAAAATTGTCGTCTCAAAAGGCGACACCGCTCTTCCTTACCTCCGTATCCGTGTCACCAAAAACTACACCGGTACCCTCTACGACTATGTCTACGACCGCTACGTGCAGGAGCCGTACCAGCCGCTTAACGACTACACCACCGGTCTCGGCTTGCCTAAAAGCGGCGGCATGGGCTACATAGGTGCCTATACCAACCTCACTGACAAGCGCGACTATCAGTTCCGCATGGTTTATTTCAAAATCCAGAACACCGTCGTGGAATTCCGTTTGGAAACCACACGTGAAACTTATCCCCAGATGGCCAAGGAATTTGAGTCCATCTTGGGAAGCCTCACCTTCTAACGACACTCTATCCACGCCATGAAGAGATTGTTGATAACGCTCACATGCCTGCTTCTCGGCACTACAGCCATAGCACAACAGTCCCCGTCTGCCGATGAGTTCCGCCAGCTCTATGTCACCCTTAGCAACAACTATGCCAAGAACCCCGACGACATTATCAACCTTATGGATTTGGCCCGCTACTATTCCAACTCCGACAATCCTCAGCGCAGCCTCACCGATGCTGCCCGCCATCTGTCGCGGGCCGAAGCTCTCTACACCGCCTGGCTGCAGGATCGTGGCCGTTACCGCGACCTCCAGAAACTCATCCGTCGCGGCATAACCCTCACCCTCATCCGCCAGCAGCTTCAGTCGGTAGTGGAGCAGGCTGAGAATTACGTCAGCCAGCATGCCTCCGACATGGGCGACATGGAAAGAACTGTCTTCCTCTCAACCTTCCCCGACAACCCCCGTATCATCGAGCCGCTCCGTGCTTGCCAGCTTCATGACGAATACCACGCTGTTTGCCGTGAAAACACACTCAATGCCTACTATCAATTCCTCCTCGACCATCCTGCCACCCGTTGGGCCGATTCGGCCGAGGTTGCCCTTGCACAGCTTTCCACCCGCTACTTCTCTGCCTTTGGCTCCGAATCCGCCATCGACTCTGCTGCCGCGCTCTTCCCGGCCAGCGGTGCCATGCAACGCGCGGCCATGAGCCAGAAAAGCCGCATAGCATATTCGGCAGCCTGCCGTATCAACACCCAGGAAGCATTCACCGACTACCTTCGCCGCTATCCCCGTGGTGATAACTACATGGAAGCCTTGTCACGGCTTCAAAACCTGCAGAGTATGGACTATGGTCTGCTGCATACCCCGTCCGACTATGCCGAATTCGCCGAGACCCATGCCGACAGCCCATTGGCCGACAGTGCCCTGTCTACCCTCCGTCGCATGGTTATGGTCGATAAGAACCAGGAGGCTGCCACGCTCTACCTACAGCGTTTCTCTCTCGACGAACATTATTCCGACATTTATAAAGAATACTATAGCTGGTTCTCCACCGAGGGCAATCGCCAGCCCATTGCCGCTTTTGCCGACAACAACCCCCAGTATCCTTACCTCATGGCCGTTCGTTCCGATTTGGCACGCAGCGCAGTCATCGATTCGTTCGACCTCACCAAACCTTTCCTCGAAACCGATATCGACCGCATGACTGACTGCATACGCCTATGCATGGGACGCAAAGCCGCTTTCGTGGCCTTGCAGCGCATTTTGCAGGGCCAGATTGCCCGCAAGGAATGGGCCAAAGCCCTCCTTCGCATGCAGGAGTTTTCCATGTGTTTCGAAGAGTTGAACAACAAGGAGTACAACGAGCTTGCCGCTCTCCTCTCCCACAGCGGTGCTGCCGCCAGTCTGCCATTCTTCGTCCATGGCAATCTGCACCACCTTTTTGCCAACCCTGCCGGTACCCGTCTCTATTTTACACTTTCCTCGCGGGGCGGTACTATCGGCTATGCCCGCAAGGCTGCCAAAGGCAAGGCCGGATGGACTTATGCCGGCACTGTAAGGGTCGACGGTGCCAAGTCGGCGGTCACCGCCTTCGGCTTCTATGCCGGTGGCACCCGGGTGCTCCTCGGCATTGACGACGACATCTGGTCGGCCCGAGTGGTCAACGACACCCACTGGACTGCCCTCCAGCGGCTCCCCGAGCCTGTCAACACTCTCTTTGTCGAAACCGATGCCTATATGTTGCCCGACGGAAGTGGCATGCTTCTGGCTTCCGACAGGCCGGGTGGTCACAACGTGCAGGAATCCGGGGCCTATTTCCATGGCGACACCGCCTTGGCTACTGACCTCTATTTTGTTCCTTGGGTCGATGGTCATTGGGGACAGCCTGTCAACCTCGGTCTGCCTGTCAACAGCCCATACTGCGAACGCAGTCCACTGCTCAGCCGCAATATGAAGACCCTTTATTTTGTCACAGATGCCCGTGGTCTCGGCTACGGCGACGTCTATATGGCCACCCGCCGCAACATCGGCGATTGGAACCACTGGTCCGACCCTGTCAATCTGGGTCGTGGGGTCAACGGAAGTTTCGACGAGGCTTCTGTCGCTTTTTTCAACGACGAACGGCAATTGCTGATAACTTCCAACTCACCCCAGGGCACCCACTATGCCGTCTCCACCGTTGCCACCTCGCACGACACTGCCGATGCCCACCGTACTGTGGTGCTCAATCTTTCAGAAATCCTCGAAGTGGCACGCCACCTCGATGTGGTGGACTTGGCCGCAACTCAGGTCGTGCAGCATTTCGACGAGAATCAACTCGACACCCTTCAGTCCCTCCTCCTCTACAAAGGCAAACCCTATGTGGCGCTAATCTTGGCCGACTGGCTCTATGTGCCGGCATGTCTCATCGGTTCCCGTAGCCAAACCCCGCTGAATGTCCAAGCCTACACGCTCGACGAGCTTCGCAGCCTCACAGACCCACTGCCACTGCCCTTAGTCCGTTTCTTCGCCGGAACTCCTCGCATGAAACCTATTGCCTTGGCCGAATTAGACATAGTGGTTCACTTTATGCGTCAACATGCCGGATGCAGTGTCAAAGTCTCCGTCAATACCGATGGCTCCGACGACCAGCGTTGCTACGACCTCTCTCTCAGCCGTGCCAAAGCTATCCGAAACTACCTTGCCGAGCAAGGTGTTGACATCAATCGTATCAGCATAGCCGCCTACGGGAACACCAAGTATAAGAGAGGACTTAAACCCAGTCAGGCCGAAATCTCTTTCCATTAATATTTTAACAAATTTATCTCTGTAGGATTGGACAGTCTTCGGAAGTTCAATCCACGCTTTTCGTTTGCCCCTTTTTCCTCATTTCAACCATCCATATACCATCAGTTATCCTTTACTAATGGGAGAACGATGGGAGAACGATGGGAGAACGAGCGAAGGAAGAACAATCCGCGGATGTTCTAACGACCCGGTTGCTGCTACCCAAAGGTTGGTAAGGAGTTTGGGAAGTTTGGGCAATATTCAGGTTCGTTTGGGAGTCGTAGAGTGGCGAGCGATTCACCCCTTATCGCTTTTTTATCCCAAATCGGTCATTAGGGTTTATGCCAGATTAGTATTTATTTCGAGCAGATTGGCCGCATCGCTGGCGAAGGCGTAGCGGGCTACGGCGAGACAGGGATGTGGACAAGATGCCGAAAGAAATGCTGATATGGCATAAACAGATCTTAAAAAGCGAGATAAGATATAAAAGTCGGCCTAATGACCGATTTGGGTTTATTTGTGCCGAAGGACGTGGTGCGCCGATGGGAGGCGGTGCGATGGGGAGGGGGTTGTTGTCGGGAGCATGAAAAGGCATGAGTGAGAGGGGAAAAGGAAGAAAATAAAGTTTTTTTTTGAAAAAAGGCTTGACAGATGAAAAAAAAGATGTATCTTTGCTTTCTGTAAACTACATGGAATAGCACCCAATGGAACAGCATAGGACAATTGTCTTTGAAGAACATACGTTGCATTATCGCGATGAGGGAAGAGAGCACGAGCAGACTTTGGTTCTGCTGCATGGCTATCTTCAGAATCTTGATATATGGAGTTCGTATGTGCTGTCGTATATGCGCACGATGCATGTTATCACTATTGATTTGCCTGGGCATGGCTATAGCGAATGTTTCGGAGAGGTGCATACGATGGATTTCATGGCGCGAGCGGTGCAAGCCGTGCTGGACGATGCCGGGGTGGAGCAGTGTGTAATGGTGGGGCACTCGATGGGGGGCTATGTGGCAATGGCTTTCGCCGATTTGTATCCACATAGGCTTCGCGGCTTGGGTTTGTTGCATTCGCATGCTTTGGCCGACACCGAGGAGGCTATAGAGCGCCGGATGGCCACATGCGAACAGGTGATGACCAATAGGGCCAGCTATATTGTCAGTTTTATCCCACCGCTGTTTTGCCCAGAGAACCGGGTGGCGTTGACGATGGAGATAAAGGATTTGCAAGACCAGTGCTTAGAAACGAAGGCGGAGAGCATTATTGCCGCACAGAGGGGCATGGCTGCCCGTCCGTCGCGGCTGAGGGTGTTGCAGCAGTTGGAGGTGCCTGTGTTGTTTGTTTTCGGCAAGAAGGATCCACGGCTGCCTATCGAGCTGGCTTTGTCGCAAGCCATGGAGGCCCGCCATGCCGAGATGCTGGTGCTGGAGAATGTGGCTCATATGGGGCATATTGAAGAGCGGGACTATGTACGTCCACGGATACAGAATTTTGTGAACACCTGCTATCTGTAGAGTCTGGGCATAAGCCGGCGCAGAACCGACAGAGAGTGGGAAGGATGAGGAGGTTTCGCTTTTGGTTTGAAATCACTTATTCGATATGAAAACACATAGAAGACTCGTATCCCTTTCACCGTTGTATTGGGTGGTGTTTTTTTTATGTTTTGTAGCATGCGGTAAAGAACCGTCTGAGAATCATTCTTCGGACTCTCAAGAGGATACCAGCACTTCCACTTTTTCAATAGGCTATAAAAGGAAGGTGTATTTCGCACCGGGAAATCTTGCCACGCATGGTCGCGATTTTGTGCTTGATCCGTGGGATTACGGTGGCTATTTTGGTTGGGGGACAGGGAACAAACCTGGGAACACTTCATTGGATAATAGTCAGTATCCTTCTTTCTTTGATTGGGGCGATTATTTGAACAGTGTTGAAGCAGGATGGCGGACATTGAAAAAGTCAGAATGGGAATATTTGCTGGAACACAGGAAGGATGCAGAGTTCAAGCGGGGAATAGGGACTGTGCATGGAATACACGGGCTGATATTGCTGCCTGACAATTGGTCGACACCGGAAGGGTGCACATTTAGTCCGGGATGTATCAGTTGGAATGATAATGTCTTCTCCAGTGAGCAATGGGAAAAGATGAACATGGCTGGCGCTGCCTTTTTGCCAGCATCGGATCATATTTGGGAAGGTAATGTTGTTTTTGGTGAGGTGATTGATCCGGGTCCACATCTGGGTGAGGTGGGCTATTATTGGTCTTCTACTCCCTTCGGCAGCGATAAGGCTTATTACATGTGCTTTTACGACGGCTTGGTTTATGCTGCGGATGTTCAGCAGCGGTCTTACCTAATGTCGGTGCGTCTGGTTCGTGACGTGAATTGAACGGGTGGATTTTGTTTTCAGGTGAAGAATTGGTGATATGGGAATGTAAAAGGCTGGAAAATATTTTCTTTAGGGTGGAGTATGAAAAATTTAACAAAAAAAATGTTCTATGTCAAAATAAAGTTGTATATTTGTAGACCAAAAGTAACTCAATGTTTAATATAATTAATTAAATATCATGAAAGTAAACGAAATTATGGCTAACCTGGAAGCCAAACATCCGGGCGAAAACGAGTACTTACAGGCTGTTCGCGAGGTCTTGGAGACCATCGAGGAAGAATACAACAAGCACCCCG